>Ga0247727_10000048_pt1 | contig 242674 bp, 262 predicted proteins | sample WisWelCaveWW1625_FD_202498 | JGI IMG/M metagenome (GOLD analysis project Ga0247727, IMG submission 202498) | Biofilm microbial communities from Wishing Well Cave, Virginia, United States - WW16-25 | ecosystem: Environmental > Aquatic > Deep subsurface > Groundwater > Cave microbial mat... | reverse complement strand
CGATAAGCTTTATCTTTTAGTGTCTCTTTTTTCTTCATGGGGTGAATCACCTCGAATGATTCATCCCACCCCATGAGCCTAGCGGTTCAAGGGGGTTTTATATTTTTCGAGACTTTCTACAGAGCCGATATGGAGAGAGACTTGCGGAATTTTAATCACTTTTTCTGGAAGACAATCTTTTAGTGATGTTATACAAAAAGCAACAGAAGCAATAGTCCAGCATGAATCCTTACAACCTCAAACCGTAAAATCAGAGTCTAAACAAAAAATAATCTCTCGACATATCTTTCCAAGTGATTCTTCTACAACATTTAATGTTTATCATTTATTTTATGACATTCCTGTTCATGAATAGTCCTTTGTTTCTTTCTCCAGTAATATGCTTTCTGTCTGCTGATTCCTTCTTTTCTTCGCTCCACTTTGGTAAGTAAAGGAATTTCTTTTCCAGTAACCCTTTTTTTGTAGATGGTGGGCTGATCTACTTTGTAAGGTTGTTTTTCTATGTTCTTCGCTTCTTTACCACATACTTCAATATCTGTAATATGCAGTTTCCTTCTCTGCAATAGACCTATATCACCTTCCAACTTATCTTCTGTATGATTCAAGTATTCTACAAGTATGTCTGCAAGAGAACGCCAGTACTCAACACCACAAAGTGTTTCTCCTGTCTCAGCATCAATAAATGGTAAGTGCGGTACTTCTTGTGCATTTTTACGATATGGGGCAATTGGTTTTACAATTCTTCCATTAATAGCCTTTGTTCCTATTCCACACAACATAAAACCAAATGGTTTTATTTGCCCGACATAATCCTTACTGTTATTGAACTTTTTAATCCGCTTGTGAAGTTCTTGGTTGGAAATAGAAAGCTTTGATACTGCATAGAGTGAACCATATTTTGCATAGAAATCATGCAAAGTCATCCATCCATAATGTAGCTTTAGAAAATCTTTCCATACTACTTCATGCCATTTCTTTTCTTCTTCACCAAATGGGTTTAGTAAATGACCTAAACCATGCAATGAATACTTTACAATCTTGATTTCCTTACCATTTAAAGTGTAAAGGACGTATCGTTTTGCACAAATACCATAAAAAAAGACATTAGAATATTCTTCTTTAAGTATCGGAATATCTTTATGGTATGGGTTTAATTCTTGAAAGAAATTTTGAAGATAAGGAACTGCTTTTGGTGGTACTCCAAACCCATCTGTATCACAATAGATGAATAAATGTCCATTTTCTCTCAGAAGAACTTCTGCTGTGCCTAAAAGTAAGTGGGCAGTACTGGTAATTAAAGCTCCCATGATAGGGTTAAAAAATTCTCCACTTTCTTCATATACTCCTTCTGTTGTAAAGAATTTATTGCTGAATACGTTAATCTTTGTTTTCTTGTGTTTTGGGTTAGTTTCAACATAAATTCCATAACTTGTACTGTTAATCAAAAGCTTTATTGCTTCTTTTCGATTCGATAAGATATTATATTCCTCTGTTCCTTCTTCCACATATTTTATTTTTTGTTTTATTCTATGTCTTTCTTCAACAAGTCTCGCAAAAATATTTTCTGTTTTTGGATTTATCTTCATCCCAAGAATTTCTACCTCTTTAATGTCAGCTTGTGTTCCATTAGGAATAAATCTCCATGCTCTTTTAATTTTAGGTGTTTTACCAGTTTGTATTTTTGAATGGAGTAGATCAGGTAGGGTGTAATAGAAATTCTTCACAGAAATAACTTCACAAATACCTACATTTTTTGTTTGTTTCTTTTGATTAAATCGTAACCGAACAGGCAATACATCACTATCTGGAACTAGCTCACATAAGTAACACATATCTTTATAGATTTCTTTGTTGTTTATATCCTTCAGTTCTATTTTATCTAAGAACTTTTGTGCGTTTTCTGTGTCCTCAATAATTTCTATTTTTTCAGCTCTCAGGAAAGAATCAAGACCAAGAAGCGTGTTTACAGTAGGATACATACTTGTAAAATCAAGAACACTACATAAGATAGGTGCTTTTCTATAAGTGACTTGACACCATCCTCCATAAAATGCGCTCATTAGTTTACCCTTCATTATCCAAGAAAAAGAAGGATTCTTTTCTTCAAAGCTTTTGAAATTCATTTCTCGAAGAACAGCCTTGCCTATGGAAGCAGATGAATAAACCTTTTCAGGTTCTAAAGAAATACCATATGCTTTATACTCTTCTAGCATTGCTTGATACGCTGAAAATGTAGAAAGGACATCACGGGCGCAATATTTCAAGTACTTTTTAGTAATCTCTCCATGTTCTTTTGCTGGTTGCTTCTTATCCTTTGCATCGAAGCGCTTTCCTGCTGACACCAACGAATCCTTTTCACCTGATAATGCCCATCCTAATGTATGAGGATCAAGGAATCTTCCTTTATATTGATCTTCATGTGGGTTAAGAACAGAAGAACCAAACTCAATAAGTGCATAATCACTCCCATTTGCCTTTATTTTTATTCGTGGGTATGCTTTATCTTCTGTAAGGGTAAAAGAGAAGCCCCCATGAAACCTTTCTCCTTTCGTAAAAGAACCGTTTATTGCTAACCGTGCTAAGTCAAATGGAGCATTAAAAAAACAACAAAGTGCTTTTTTTGTTAACGTGTACTTGTAAAATATCTCCTTTATGAATTTTTGATGTTCCATAATCTGGACACGATATTTTTCTCCAAATGAGTGTATAATTTTAATTTCTTTCTTACAACACCGATCAGGAACATAAAAAAAACCACATTCAATAATAATTTTATTTCTTCGAAATACAGCATAAAATCCTACTTTGAGATTATGCAATAAATCCACTGATGTTTCAGTATCTATAAAGATGGAGTAATCGGAGAGTCGCTTCTTTTGTCGTACGTTACTGTGTACCCACTCCTCTTCACCCAGTCTTTTTAGGTATGCTCTTACGTACGTTGTGACCATGATTCTCAAACCATTCAATTATTTGTTTACCTATTTTTATCTGCTCTTCACCATATTTCTTGAGATGTGCACCGCCTGAGATCATTGCATAAGCTTTTTTTATTAAATCCTCAGCTTTTTCTGAACGTATTTTAGGTGGTAATGAGTTTTGGACTTTCGTAATGCTATTATGGCAGTTAAAGCAAAGAAAAATCCACATTTCTGAATTCACTCTTCCAAAAACGTGGTGTTTTTCGAGTCGAATTTTCTTACTTGCTTCAGCTTTACAATAATAGCAGAAATTCTTAGTCATCATACACCTCAAAAAATTCTGTTTCTTCTTTCTGCTCTTCAATTTCGTAAAGCTTCTCCAAATTAGTCTCTAACTGGTGTTCCTTGCCATCGGCATCGATAATTGTAATGTTCTCAAACTTCTTGAGCTTTGAGTCATTATTGCTACTTACTGTTTCCTTAACGGCAGTGAAATATTCTCCTACCAATGAGGCATCACGAGAATTTGTTATTACAATTGATTTTATGCTTCCATCTTCATAAATGTGCATTCGTCGCTCAATCGTATCAAAAGAAGTTACTCTCCATTTCCCATGTTTATTAGAGATTACTGTTCCTAAATGGCGTAGCACTGTACTTTTTTTGACACCTACTTGTTCTAAGGATGTAGACAAGTTTTCTCCTTTTCTCATAAGCCGAAGAACTTCCAAAGAATTAAGCCTCTCTGTGATTTCAGTAGATGACAAGTCCTTCCACTTCTTAGCAGAGAGAAGCAGTTTGTTTAAGGGAGTTATTCGCAATTCACTGAGTGTTGCGTCTGGTTTCAAAGCATGTTTATGTTTTATGCTTTTCGTGTAAGATGTCAATGTTATCTTTTTGTTTTTTACCCAGTCACGAAATGTTTTGTATATTTTTGAAAATTTCATTTTTCTCACTTCTCCCATTTGTATATTAAAATCCGTAAAAGAGAAGTCTTTGGGAAGAGGATCTCTTTTACGAATTTGTATATCTCAGAATATTTTCTAAGAAATACATAGAATATAACTATCTAATCTCTTTATTATTTATATCGACACATGATTAATACTTAGGTATTAATTTTATTGTAAATACCTAGGTAAATAATGAGAATATTTATATAGAAATGACTCTCATCCCTCAATCATGGGAAGAGGAAAGGGTGGACACTTAGGAAAAGGTATAGCTAAAGAAAGAATTCTTTTGATTCTACTAAACTTAGAAAAGCCTGTAAAAACTTCAGATATAATGCCTAAAATTAAGAAGGAACTTGATCTGAAACAAAATAAAAATGTGCATAACCACTTGAATAGTTTGTGGAAGAAGGAGTTGCTTCACAAAGAATCTAAAACTGGGTTAGATGATGTTTGGTCAATTAAGTTGGACTTTTTAACAGCGAAGAAAATTTATTATTTTATGGACAAACATAAAAGCAAAGCATTAAAGACAAAATACTTTCAATCTTTAATAACAACTGAGTTTTTGGAGCAGGCAGTTAACAATTTCCTTACAAACTCCAATAATAACCTTTTGGTAAAAGTATCAAAAAGCAAAGTTGTTCAAAACCAAGATCTTATCTCTTTAATGGAATCTTTTAATGACATTAGTATAATGGGTAAAGTTAAGCTTACTAGACTGGTGCTTTGGTGGTTAGTTCCCCAAAGCGAGATGAATAATATGAAAGAGATGTTAAAATGTTCCCCAACCGCAATTAGCTTCTTATTTGATATTAACAAAAACAAGTATATATGGAGATATATAGATGCTTCACTAATTAAGTCTTTTGAGCCCATTTTTCAAGCAATTTTTAAGTCTTTAATTGCATATGCAAAGAGCCCTAATAGGACAAAAATTAAAATTGAAACTACCATAAATGCCAAAGAAATTGAGTTAGCACTTAAACCAATAATTGAACGAAAAGAAACCTTCTTCTGCAGGTTTATAGAATCTATGTTTATCACTGATATCTTAAATGAAAATGTTGCTGAATCTCCATTTTTAATTGAGTATGTCGAGAAAAAATTATTTATGGTGAGTAAAATATGAAACAGCTCCTCCTTAACGGTCACGGTATCAGCATGTGGATAGATAGTGCCAAGTTGCATATCAAAGATGGCAGATTCTCTCCAACTGAAGATCCTATCCTCTACATTTATGCTCCAAAAAGAATTGACGTAGAGAATATTGTTATCTATGGGAATAGTGGAAACATTTCACTTGATGCAATCAAGTGGCTCATCAAACACAATGTGCAAATAAGCATACTCAATTGGGATGGCAAATTGCTTACAACGATGCTTCCTCCTGAGTCAGTGCAAGTCAAAACAAAATTTGCGCAGTATCATGCTTTTGAAGACCAAAAACTCAGGATAGAAATTGCACGAAAGTTTCTTGAAGCAAAATTTCAACGAACACAATTGGTGCTGGACTGGCTCAACGAGAGGTATCCTACCATAAATAATGATTTTTCAAAAGAATTGGCTTTGTTTGCAAAAGGAAAATCCATTGCTGATTTAATGATGGTAGAAGGAAGGATAGCGAGCCATTATTGGCAGAACTTTACTCAAATAGTTCCAGAGAACTATGAATTTGAGTCACGAGAATATCAGAAAAGACCTTGGGGGGCTGGTGATGCAATCAATTGTATGCTTAATTATGGGTATGCTCTTCTGGAAGCAGAGTGCATGAAGGCAATTAATAGTGCTGGGCTTGATTGCCATGTTGGATTTCTCCATGAAATGAGGATAGGGAAAAATAGTCTTGCATATGATTTACAAGAGCCATTCAGATTTTTGATAGATTTAGCCATCATAAATGCAATTGAAAACAAAATAATGGACAAAAAAGACTTTATCAGAACCGAAAATTACAATTTACGCTTACGTCCAACAGGAGCAAAGAAAATACTTGCTGAAATTGAGCAACAATTCGCAAATAAAGCAAATTACAAAGGACAAATGTGGGCATGGAGATACATAATTCGAGATAAAGCAACAGAATTAGCGTATTATTTACTGGGAAAATCAAAGAAAATCGATTTTTCTGATGCAAAATTGGAATTAAATAGAATTGATAATCAGGAAATTCGTGAAAAAATAGGGAAAATATCCTACAATGAATGGACAAAATTAGGATTTTCCAAAGGTTCATTGCATTATTTGAAACAAAATGCGAAATCAGAAAAGCCATTCAAGATTTATGAGCCAATGATGGAGAAAATAGAAAATCTATCTGGTAGTCTTCCTCATTAATGTAACTATAGTATATGGTCTACCATTCTTATCATTTCTTTTATGCTTCTCTATTTTGATAATTCCAAAATATTCAAGTTCTTCACAATGCTTTCGAATGGTAAGGTAATTTGTATTCACTTTTGTTTCTAAGTCCCTGAGTGAACAGGATTCAGATTGTAACGCCTTGAGTATTGCCTTTTTAACATCAAGTCCACTTTTTCTTGTCATGCTACAAATTCATAGCAAGCTTTATATATCAATAAATGCCACCAATTAGTGGCATGTACTAAGGGGTTTACGATGAGTAAAGAAAAAGGCGTAAAGAAAGAAGAAGCATCTAAAAAAGAGCAACCAAAGAAAAGATCCCACATGTGGGTTATATGGCTTTTAGTTTTTGGTGCGCTAGTATTTATTGCACCAGGAATATTCGACTTCTTCCAACAAAATGAATTGGTAGAACAGGAAAATGAAATAATTAATGAAATGGATTCTGTTGCACAGCAAATGGATCTTGAGGTTACACGTATCAACTCAGCATTGGAACTACAAAATATTGACACCGTTAAGAATAGTTTAACTGAATATGCTGTTCTTTTGGAACGATACGATCAACTTGCGCAAGAATATGTTGATCTGGCAAATGCTGATGGAATACTAGATGAACAAGAAAAAGAAAATATTGAATCATTTAAAGATTCTGAAAAACATGCATTAAAAAATATTCAAAACGTGAGAAATAGTATTGAATATATAGAAGGTGCAAATGCAGCAAAAGATATATTAAGCTCGCTTCTCTTAGGATTAATTTGAGGATGCTACCTTTAGTTAAGAAAAATTAATAAGAAAGGAAGGAACACTATGATCATGAAAAGAACCTCCAATGCTAATATTGCAAGGCTTGCAACTTTTTTGTTATCTGGCGCTTTTTTTCCTAGAGATGCAATGGCAATACCCATTGACGACGATAGTGATGGTGTTCCTTACAGAATTGATTGTGATGATACGGATTCCACAATTGGTAGGCCTCCTCGTTGGTACGTTGATTCTGATGGTGATGGGTTTGGAGATAATGGTACGTATACATTCTCGTGTACGCAACCTAGTGGATACGTATCAAATGCATTTGACTGTAATGATGCCAATGCACGGGTTAGAAGACCCCTTACATTCTATGCAGATTCAGATGGCGATAGATTAGGTGATCTTAGCTCTTCTGTATTGTCATGCACATGGCCTGTTGGCTATGTAAGAAACGCAGCTGATTGTGATGATACAAGTGCCAGAATTAGAGGAACACTTACATTTTATGCTGATGTGGATGGTGATGGCTTTGGTGATCTTAATTCAACCACTTCTTCATGCACATGGCCATCAGGATATGTGAGAAACACAGGCGATTGTAATGATAGTTCCAGTACAGTGAATCCATCAGTGTCTGAAGTGTGTGATGATGGTACTGATAACGACTGTAATGGACAGGTAGACATATCCGATACAAGATATTGCCTTGCTGTTTTCGACGGTAAATATGTTGGAGAAGCTGCTGCAGATTATTCTGGTTGGTCTGTAGCAGGAGTTCAGGATACTAATGGCGATGGGTACACTGACATTCTGATAGGAGCACGGTATGCCGATGCAAATGGAACGGATTCTGGTGCTGCTTATCTTATTACTGGAACAACTACAGGAACGTTAAGTCTCTCTTCTGCCGATGCAAAATTTGTAGGAGAGGCAGCAAATAATTCCTTGGAGAGTGTGGCTGGCGCTGGAGATGTAGATGGGGATGGTTTCAATGATCTTTTATTTGGGGCCCCATATGACCAAGAAGGAGGATATGTTGCCGGTGCAGCTTATTTGGTATATGGTTCTGTAAGCGGAACATTAAATCTCGCAAGTGCGGATGCAAAGTTTACTGGAGAAGATACTTGGGAGTTGGCAGGGTTACCTGTTGCTTCTGCGGGCGATGTAAATGGAGATACACTAGGTGATATTCTTGTTGGTGCGCCAGCAGCTGGTTCGACAAGTGGATCTATAGAAGGACCAGGAGCGGCTTATATTATTTTTGGATCTGTCACAGGAACAATGAGTTTATCTTCTGCCGACGTAAAGCTAGAAGGGGTCAATGCCGGAGATTATACCGGATACTCTGTTGCTTCATTAGGAGACACCAATGCTGATGGTCTTGATGATGTGATTATAGGGACTTATTATATGAATGGAACTTCGAGCACAGAACCAGGTCAGGCTTATCTTATGCTTGGTTCAATGAGCGGAACAATACCCCTTTCAGCTGCAGACGCAACATTTAGTGGCGAAGCGATAGGAGATTTTGCTGGACATGCTGTTTCTGCAGCAGGTGACCTTAACAATGATGGTTATCGTGATATGCTAGTCGGTGCGTATGCAGAAAGTACGACTGCAAGCTATTCTGGTGCTGCATATGTAATTTTGGGTCCGGTTACTGCTGATAGAAATCTTTCTTTGGCTGATGGAAAACTGCTTGGAGAAACTACTGGAGATTTCATGGGATTTTCTGTTGCTTCCGCTGGAGATGTTGACGGAGACAGCTATGATGATTTTCTAGTGGGCGGATATGGTGAAAGTACTGAAGCTAGTGTAGCAGGTGCCACGTATCTTGTACATGGCCCTTTTACTGGTACGGCAAGTCTTTCCGGGTATCTAAAAATAACCGGAGAAGCAGATCATGACACTTCGGGGTTTAGTGTATCTGGAGCTGGCGATACAGATGGCGATTCTCTCGATGACATTATCATAGGTGCACCATCAGAAGATTCAGGAGGAAGTGAAGCAGGTGCAACATATCTGATTTTTGGGAGTAATCTTTAATAACTTGATCTTGAGAATCCTATTAAAAGAAATGAGCTAACGTTGGTTTAAATATGAAAGAAAAAATAATTCATTCATATTTCTAGGAAGATCAAAATCATGATGGATTATCTGAGAAAAATTCTTAAAAAAAAGCTTTTCATGATGAAATTATTGGAAAGTTACATCCAAGACAAACCAGTTCCAGCAATTGTGGCTGTCGTTGCGAATGCTTCAAGAAAGAATGCTGTTCCTGAGGTGAGGATTGCAGTAGTACCACTTACTTGTCTAAGATAAGCAAGTTGTTCATTTTCAAAGACAAGATGCCCGTGATTCGCATGAGGAAATCCCCACAGATATTCTATCCTATTAACCCCCGCTTTTACTTTGATCCAAAGACTTCCATTCTGAAACATTATTTCATACGATGTCATTGAAAAGAGCAAATGGTTATTTTTTATATGTTTTTTCATCACAAAGACGGAACTCCATTGTTGAATGGAATAATTGGAACATTAGTCATTGAGAGAAGTAAATTTAATTTATAAAGCGTAAAAAAATTAGAGATGTATATATCCCAACAAAAAACTAGCCCCGGGCAGATTCGAACTGCCGTCAGAGGATGTCTCCAATGCAATAAATGCAATGCCAGAGTCCCCTATCCTTGACCGCTAGACTACGGGGCTAATACTGTTCTTCAAGAAAAGTGATTTGTTTATATTATTTTTGCCTAAGAAAGAAAAAATTCTACTTCTTCACAATACTCACGCCAGCAGAAGTTCCTAATCTATAATCTTTTGATTGGAGACAAGGATCAAGGCGTGCTCCCATTGCGTACAACATGAAGAGTGCATCCTCATATGTTCGAATTCCCCCCGATGCTTTAATCCCAGCAAATTCTAAAGAATAAAGACCCTGAGAAACGTGACCTTCATCATCATGATGTTCATTTGCAAAATGACTATGAACACCTACAATAGTTCGCAGATCTTCTTCACGCGCGCCTTTTTGTGGACCACTGTATTTAGAAACAAGAATTTTATCAAGCTCCATTCCTGTACTCGTTTTTGTAAAAAAACGAACAGCTGGATATGCAAGACTCACATCAAGAACTTGTTGTGTCGCAACAGCAACCTGTTCAGGAGTATGATACGCTGCATCTAAAATAACTTTCAAAACTTTTCCACCAGAACTAGAAACAGCATCTGCAACAGTAGCAATGTCATCTCGGAGCGCAGAAATCTCATGCTGTTTCAAAAGCGCATGATTGATAACCATATCAACTTCCTGTGCGCCTGCTTCAATCGCAGCTCGCGCTTCATATGCCTTTACAGAAGCATAGGTTGCGCCAAGAGGAAATCCAACAACAGTGCAAACTGCAACAGAACTTCCTGAAAGAACAGGAACAGCATAAGGAACTGCAGGAGGCAACACACAAACAGAAGCAAAATTATATTCTCCTGCTTCACGAGATAATTTTTCTATGTCTGCTTTAGTTGCAGTAGGCATAAGATTTGTATGATCAATAAGAGGAGCAAGGTGGTGTGGTTTAACAGAACCTACATACAGAAGCCATACGAGAGTTTGATCTGCTTTGTCTCCAAGAGAATCTGCTGCCGCATAAACTCTTTTTAATAACTCATCAATAAACCTTGGTGATAATTCTGTCATGGAACAAAGGAAAGATGAACAAGACTTAACCCTTTTGCCAATATAATGATGATGCATACTGACATATATATGTTATAAAAATATCAATATGGTAGCAACATTTAAAAGAAACAAGTAACTACCTAACAAACATGGAAAGAAAAGTGATGAAACAAGGTCCAAGTACATTAGTCGTCTCGCTTCCAAGCAAATGGACAAAAAAGTACAATGTCAAAAAAGGAAGCAGCCTCTTCATAAAAGAACAGGGAAATACGCTCAGCATCCACAAACACGCAGAGAAAGCAGAAACAAAAATCACTGTTGATGTTTCTGGAACATTACCGATGACGCATAGAATTGTCGGTGCGTTGTACAAAGCAGGGTATGATGAGATGACAATCAAGTATGGCACAAGCCAGGAAGCAAAAGCAATTCTAGAAGCTGCGCAGTCGATGCAAGGACATCAAGTGATGAAGCATGAGAAGAATATAATCACCATCCAGAGAATCATGAATATGGACACAGAAACGTTTGATGTGTTGTACAGAAAATGTTTTCAGATGGTGCAGGAAATGGCGCAGGAAACAAAGAAAGCATTAGAAAAGAATGACAAAGAAAAAATGGAAGAAGTCATTCTCAAAGATACATTGATGGCAGTGTTTGCGGATTATACAAGAAGAATGCTGCTCCTTGGCTACGCAGAAGCGCACATTGCAGAACAATATCACATTGCAGTGCAGTTGGAAAAAATTGCAGATAGGTTCAAATATATCTGTCGATGGTACCTAAACACAAAAGAGAAACCGAGCAAAGAGATTCAAGAATTAATTGGAGAATTATGCACTTTTGCAGCACACTTCGAAATGTTATACTACCATTTCTCTATGCAAAAAACAGTGGAATTTGGAAAAGAAAGAAGAAGAATCGAAAAGAAAGAAGAAGAAATAATTGAAAGAGTTCAGAAAAAAGAAATGAAACCATTATTCTATTGTGTGAGTATTCGATCGCTACTTTTTGATTTGAATGGCCCGCTTCTAGAAATGAAAACAAAAGAATTTCAGATGTAAACCATTGAAGGGGTTAAGACAGGAAATCGTCGAGGAGATTCATAAACAGCACCCACAACTCTTTTTGCTAAATCAGGAATAAACGTATTCGCAGGAAGAAGAGAATCTTGTTGAATATACGCATCAGGAATTTTTCCAGAAAGCGCAAGATACATACGCCATTTCCCAGTAAGATCAACAAATCCTTGTTCTCGCATAAGAGCAAGAGAATTTGCAACTACATACTGCAATTCTTGTTCAAGAAATTCTCTTTGTGGAGAAGATGCAAATGAGACTTGGTGCAAAAGAGATCCAGTTTCTCCCATCGCAACAAAAATTGCAGCAGCTTGACAATATTCACGCATGCGTTCTGCTGCATTTGGTTGGCAACAATCCCAACTCATGACAAGATCAAGCAATGTATGAGAGCATTGTGCTTCAATAAAAGAAGCTGATGCACGTGGATGCGCTGCACGCATCATCGCTTCATATGCAGGTTTATGCGCGAAAAACATTTCATCACGAGTTTTCCATCTTCGATATTCTCGACAAACTTCTTCAAAAGTTCCACCGTGAGTATCATTATGTGCAATATGCGTTTCAGAAACAATACCAGTCAATGTGGAAATGTAATGTTCACGAAGCACGCCAAGATCCAAATCCTTTTTGCGTGTGAAAGAATTTCCGTACAAAAAGCAAGCAACATCGTACAAAAAGTTCGCGATAGAAAATTTCGCGACATCAATCAAACCGCGCTCAGTGATATTTGCGTCATTCGTGTCAAGAACAACAGCGCCAACACAACCGCGCCGAAGAAATGTCGCAATGTCATCTGTCGCGTCAAGAACATCTTCAAGAAAAGAATTTCTTGGGAAACGAGGAGTCTCTGTTGTTCCCGCAATTCGACGATCAAGATGTTTACGATAATCAACGACAGGAATAGAAGGTCTACCCACATATCCTTGAAATTGCGGAGCAGGATACCATTTTCCAGCAGAACAAACAAGATTCTCCGTGATCATGAGATGAAATTTGCTTAACATTGTCAAAGCGTCGCGACAGATTTCCATTTTTATTTCAGGAGAAAGGGCAGCATCAAGCTGTTCAGCAACAGTTTTTCCTTCATTATGCATGGTGAGAACGCGAGCATCACCTGGCAATTCCAAAACAAGTCCACCTAATTTAACACAAGGAATTTCAAAATAGTGTTTATGCGCAGGATTCATCTTTGCTTCATCAAGAAGCGCTTGAAATTCAGCACGAGAACGAGGAATATCTGGAGATCCTCTTGAACTCGCAAAACGAGAACTGTATCGTGCAGCAACGCGAAAGTATGTCATGGAAGGTTCAACCATAATTGCTGCAATACCAGAAAGTGCATCCACTTCTTGTTGTGTTGTTCGCTTAAAGACAAAATAATGTTCAGTATCTTCAACAAAATATCCAGCATCTTTTTGTGGATAAAAGCGAACAAAGCGATCAGAAGAAAACAAATCTTCTTCTGCAAGCATTTTTTCAAGTGCTGCAACAACAGGCTTTTTCAAGGCCTGCACCCCTTCTACCTCAAGAACCTTTGCATATAACAGACCACCTAAGAGTTTTCGAATGGGATCAGGAGCAGAAGTATAACTGAGCTCCGCAAGTTCCCAGGAATGAAGAGGCATGTCGTGATACAAACCTGGGCTGAGCATAGTTATGGTCACTGCATGATAAAGCCGCTGCCAATTTTCAGGAGAAAGTGTTTCTTTTTGAGAAACAAGATTCCAAACATGTGCCCATCCAAAGAGACAGCTTTGTCGTGCAATCTCCTGTTCTGTCGCAAGCATTGCCTTTTCATCAATCCATGCATCAACATAATCTCCGATCTCTTTTGCTTCAGAATGTTTTGCCATAAATTGCAAACGCTCCCGTTGTTCAGGAAGAAGCGTATAATGACGAAGAAGCTCCCGACATGTTGCAGCTGTTTCCTCAAAAAAGCCGAGAAAATCCTGACGAAAAATATGCTTCCCTTTCTCTTCCCAACTTCCTAGTGCTGCAGCAACTTTTGTCAAGTCTCCATTATAAAGAACTTCGAGAATTGGGTGCATGATTTTCGTAGAAGGGGCAAAACCAGTAGCATCAAATTCCTCTAAAGCAGCGCGAAAACCAGCAATATAATCTCCTGAAGCAAGAGAAACTAAAGTATCTCTTTTTTCCTCAATCCGTTTCCGAAGAATATCCTCTAAAACAATCGCGCTCTCATCAAAAGGAGCGAGCCGCCTATTACGAAAAAAAGTGCATGCCTGCGGCCCCCAATCATCAAAATTAATCATATACTACCTAAAAGTAAGAAAATAGAAGAATCGTTTTAAATGTTGCTGTGATTTTTAAGGGGTGTTATATGCAATTTAAAAATATTTTTCTTATACGGAAAATGATAGACTTTCAAATGCACAGCTACTTGTTTGCTTTCTTTATAATCTTAACAGTGCCTTTATCAGCGTCTACTTCAACTAAATCTCCATCTTTCAATATTTGTGTTGCCTTTTTTGTTCCGATTATACAAGGTACACCAAACTCGCGACTAAAGATTGCCGCATGACAGGTAATTCCACCTTCATCGGTGACGATTGCTGATGCACGTTTCATAAGATGTACATTATCAATACTTGTCATGACCGTGACTAAAACTTCTCCATCCTTAAATAAATCAATATCTTTTTTCCTTGTAATAACTCTAACGTTTCCTTTGACATACCCTCGACATGCAGATAAACCATTTATTTGATTATCTGAATTGTCTTCTGAAGCTATTTTCACAATTGCTTGATATTTTTTGACTTCTTCATTACTATCTATAATTATAGTCTTACCAGATTTATATTCAATAACAAATTCCCCTAATCTTTTTTCGTATGTATCCTTAAGTTTAGGTATACTCCTCAAAGTCGACTCTTTAACCAAATAGTCGTGTATCTCTTCTGGCGAATGAGCTAATACCGTTTGTAAAGCGACACCCAGATATTTTGCGACTTGCTCTAGAAAAAACTCACTTTTATGCTGACATTCATTTACAGTTTCTTTTTGGTAATTTCGCATATAAATAATTGTTTGCATTGCCTCAATGATATCTTGTTCTTCCTCTGTAAAGAAAAGTACTATTTTTTGAAGTATTTGTTTTTCACATTCTCTTTGTTTTTCCATTTCTTTAAGTGCAGCTTCTGGATTTTCGGATTTTATCCTTTCAAAAAAATCTTGAGCAGTGAGTGATTTCCCAATGTGGTAACTTGTATTAATCCAGTCAAATTGAATGGCGTGATGATCCAGTTTTTTCCTCATTTCAACAGATAAGTCTTTATAGTTAACATAGTCCTTACATTTTAAAGCTATCCCGCTTCTCAATCTTTTTTCTCTTACTAACTCCAGCTCATCTCTTACAAATATTAAATCATCAAATGCCATATCTATTTTTCTATTTTTTAAAAACAACCGAACCATTTGTTCAAGAATATCGCCAACAGGTATAGCAATCCACCAAAACGAATAAAACTCTGTCATTCTTTGATCATACTCTAAAATCTCTCGTGCTAATTCTCCGCGAGAAAAGCTTTTCCCTCTAAGCGTAGTAATATAAATTTTTAAGGCCTCACCTGTCTTCATTTGTCTCTTTTTTACCGCAGGTATGTAACCTGGTTCTTGAGTAATTCTTTCTTTAAAAATTTTAGTAATGGTGCCATAGTCCGTTTCTCGGTAGAACCAAGTGTTATTTACAAAAAGTATGTGCTTGTAATCAAAAGGAATATCAAAAGCGCGAGAAACTTTTCCAAAACTCTTTGTTACTCCTATCGCAGGTAAGATAGTCACTTCTCGTGTTACATTTTTTATCCATTTTTTACCCCCTCCTATCTTGTCTGCCATATGTAAAATAAAAGTTTCTCTATATTAAAAAGGTTTTCGAAACAGAGTAGAGATAACAACCTATTATTCTTCTCATTTTAAAAGAAAATCAAACATCAATATTCTTCGCGGCTTTTGCGTTCTGCTCAATAAAGTCACGTCGTGGTTCTACTTGATCACCCATAAGCATAGTAAATACTTGATCTGCGATAACAACATCTTCGATGGTCACTTTCTTAAACACTCTATTTTTTTCATCGAGGGTTGTTTCCCATAACTGAGTAGGATTCATTTCTCCAAGGCCTTTGTAGCGCTGAATATTCACGTTATCTTTCCCAATTTCTTTGACAGCTGCAAACATTTCTTGATCATTGTAGCAATATTGGAGAACCTTTCCTTTCTGTACTTTGTAAAGTGGCGGTTGCGCAATATACAAATGTCCTTTATCAATAAGCTCGCGCATGTAGCGGAAAAAGAACGTCAGCAAAAGACAACAAATGTGCTGTCCATCAACATCCGCATCAGTCATGATAACAATTTTGTGATAGCGAAGTTTTGTAATATCAAAAGAATCTCCAACATTACAACCAAGCGCAGTAATTAATATCACAATTTGTTCGCTTGTCAATATTTTGTTCAATCGTGCTTTTTCCACATTGAGAATTTTTCCACGAAGTGGAAGGATTGCTTGATTCACGCGATTACGGCCTTGTTTTGCGCTGTTATGAACAAAAACGCCTGACGCTAATGCGAAATTGTGTGTTCCAGGAACTTCAATATCATAAACATCTATTTTATGTTCTAAAGGAATAATCCCCTTAATCTTATGATTATAATTGATAACAGCTTCCTGAAGCTTGATTTCATCATTTTGGAAAAAACGTTCTTTGAATGTATTATATGACAAAACATTCCTATTGTTCTTTTCTTTGCGTAGACGATCGAATTCTAATATATCGAGATGCTTCTTTTTATCATAAACTTCTCTGAGAACGCGAATTGTGTTGTTGTAGTATGTTTTGTTATACGCAAGTTTTCTTTTGAGTCGGAATTCATCTGTCCACTGTTCTTTTGTTTTTTCTTTTCTCCATGAAGTGAGCTTTTCATCATTCCATTGTTGCTTTGCTTTTTCAGAGAGTATAGCTTTTTTATCAGGATTTTTTTCAAAATAAGTACGTGTTTTAAGAGATTGAAGCTTCCTATTATCAGCGGAAGACCAATATTCTTTTTGTACTTTGTTTAATCTTTCAAGTGTTTCTTTCTTGTATTGCTCATTTGTATTATAAAAATCTAAGAATTTTTGAACCATATAACGCTTATATTCCTCATTCTCCCACTGTTCCTTGGCTCGTTTTGAAAGTTCATCTTTAAGTGAAAGCATTTTTTGTCGAATTTTTTCTCTGAATTCAGGTGTTTGTCGAATTTCAGCTAATTTTTGAAGAACTTCAGGTCTTTGAAAATTTTGTTGAGCAACCGCTGCATGGAGTGCAAGATGCTCCTCTTTTGTCAAGCGGCAAATGTTTGTAGGATTATTATTTAATTTATTAAAATCTTTGTGGTGCCTGTGAAAACCATCAATCTCAGAATAAACACTTTTTCTTAAATTATATTTATCAGCAAGAATGTGTGTAAAAATCCATCTTTCTTCTTTCGGATCAAAGACCATTTCATATCCTTCAATAGTAATTCGCTTCCCTAATCGAGAAATTTGGCGACGAAGAGGCATCAAAGAATCAGTACCCTTCAATTCAGCTGCTTGTTTATATGAACCATCACGTAACATAAACAAATGATCTGGAGTGCAAACTATCTCCTCATCAGTATCTAAAACAACTTTTATAACAGAAGCATTTGTTTTAGTAATACGAGGATATAAAATTCGTTGAATTGCAATAGTTCCATCGTCAAGAAGAGTATAACAAAAATTCTCTTTCCCCTGTTTTGCCTCTTCTACTAACTCAATAAAAGAAAGATTTCTCCCATCCGCGAGTGCAATAGTAGTATCACCAGAAAAACAACCCCCCGCAGAATCGCCTTCCACAATAAAAATCTCACATTTCGCTGGGTCATTTTCCTGACAATCTGCAAGTTTTCCAGGAAGAGAATTTCCTTCAAGCACAGACTTTCGTCTGGTTAAGTCACGCGCTTTACGAGCAGCATCGCGTGCTTTCGCAGCAAGAATAGATTTGAGAACAATCTGTTTTGCGATAGCAGGATTTTCTTCAAGATACGTTGCAAGTGCAGCAGAAACAACAGAATCAACAATACCTTTGACATCGCTGTTTCCGAGTTTTGTTTTAGTCTGCCCTTCAAATTGCGGCTCAGGGTGTTTGATAGCAAGAACAGCAGTTAATCCTTCACGAACATCTTCTGCAGTGAGTTTGACGTCTTCTCCTTTCAACAATGTATTTTTCTCAGCATAGGTGTTTAGCGTTCGCGTTAATGCTGTCTTGAACCCACTAAGGTGTGTTCCACCTTCAATAGTGTTAATATTATTAACAAAAGAAAATAAAGTTTCATTGTACCCATCATTGTATTGCAAAGAAATTTCCACGTCAATGTCATTTTTCACGCTGTGCAAAAAAATAACAGGATGGAATGGCGCTTTATTCGTGTTTAAATATTCAACAAAAGAAACAATCCCTCCTTCATAATGGAACGTCTGTTCTTTTGCAGCACGTTCATCTTTAATGCTGATAGTAATACCTTTGTTTAAGAATGCAAGTTCGCGCATGCGTGCAGCAAGAGTTTCATAGGAAAATTCAATACTCTCAAAAATTTCTTTGTCAGGATGGAAAATCACCGTCGTTCCTGTATCAGGCGCATCACCAAGGACGACGACATCGCTTGTTGGCTCGCCGCGGGCGAAATCCATCTGATGAATTTTACCATCCCGCTTGACAGAAACACGAAGAGTATCAGAAAGCGCGTTGACAACGCTGACGCCGACACCATGTAAGCCACCAGAGACTTTGTAGGTACTTTTGTCAAATTTTCCGCCAGCGTGGAGTTTGGTCATGACCACAGCGAGTGCGGACATATTATATTTCGGGTGCATTGCGACAGGGATTCCTCGTCCATCATCAATGACGCTAACTGAATTATCTGGATGAATAATAACAATAATTGTTTTACAGTAGCCAGCCATTGCTTCATCAATAGAGTTGTCGACAACTTCATACACAAGGTGGTGTAAACCAGGAAGACCTGTGCTTCCGATGTACATGCCTGGTCGTTTTCTGACTGCTTCAAGACCTGCGAGAACTTGGATGTTTTCTGCGCCGTATGTTTTTGCTGCTTCTTCTTGTGTTGCCATTTTTTACCGTCGAGAAAATGATGAAAATAAGAGTCAATTTCTCCTAGAAAATTCAATATTCCCATGTTTATAAAAGTTGTGTTGAAGAACTAATTATTTTCAGACACGCCGCTGGCGCCGACGCACCGGGGGACGCCCCATCCGGGGTGGTGCGTAGGACAAAATTAAAAAAATTTTGTCCGTAGGCCGCCAGCTGCGGCGTGTCATAATACATCATAAACAACAAAGAATAATTGTGTCAAAGACAATATATAGCCAACAATCAAACCAAGACAAATGACAAAAGATCATTCATATTTGAGACTTGTGAGAACTCCAAAAAGAGATCCCGAAGAGCCACAAAATAGTGAAAATGAAGCCCTCAACACACTCATCAAAGCAGCTCTCATTGGAGCAGGGTTTGGCGGTGGAATTGAAGCAGTGCTTGCATGTTTTCCCAATGACATTATCTATCTCACGAGAGAAGATTTTCCATACAGACTTGTTACAGCTGCAGCAGTGACCGGAATATTGCTCCCCTTACAAGAGAGTGGAATCAAAGAAGGAGAAACACCAAAAAACTATTTCGCAAAAGTAGTGTTAGGTGCAACAGGATATGCAGTCGCAACAACAATGATATATTGTGGTATAGAATCAATAATGAAGTAATACAAGATAAAAAAGAAGAACTAAAAACAATTATTTCGCTTCGTTAAACGAATCAATAAAACCAACATTCTGTTTCTTAATTCGTTTGATAGCATCTCGTAAAGCATCAACAGGGTCTTTGTCTGTTGTTTCAACAACAAAACGAGGATGACCAACTTGAATGTGTTCTGTGTAATAGCCTGAAACGTGAACGTCTTTATCGTTCCAAAGCTCTTTTTTGAGCACGTTGCAGAAAGTGTGTCCTGTTTCAACTTCAAGATGAAGCTTATTTTTCTTTTGTTCAAGAACTTTTATTTTCATGACATTCAAGAAAAGGCATTTATTTATAAAGATTGTGGTGGTGAAAGAGAAGACAGAGGAGGAGAAGGAGTACGTTCTTGTTTTGGACAATATTTCTCAAGTAGCTCTTCTTCATAAGAAAGATCAGGATGCTGTGGATAAAGTGGATTAGAAAACGAGCGGTAAAAAGTATCACGTGAAAGAGGACTATAAGAAGGGGTAAAATCAACTGCGCAAGCATTTGTTCGCGTATCAACAAAAACATCATAAACACCTTCTCCAGGAATTGGATCAGTATACACAACTTCTAAGCCTTTTTGATATTCAATAGATTCATGAACAGTGTGTCGAATAGGAGCACAGCCTAAATTTAAAAAAGAACTAAAAACAAGTGCAACTAATTCTTGAGAAGCTTGCATAGAATCAATAGGCAACAAAACTATATAAATCCTCTGACCGAAAAAAGTAGAAATCTATTTGGTAAAAATTGCTTTGTACTTATCCCAATATGCATAACCAAGATACGCGTTAAAAAGTGCAATAATTATTCCAGGAGCAATAGTACTCGGTTCTTTCACAATGTGAACTGCAAGAATAGCCACAGTAATAGGAGCAAAAAGCAATGCGCCAAATGCTGGTAAAAAGCCAGTAATGATGATAAGACCCGCAAAGAGTTCTATTGCTGCAATAAGTTTTGCAATCCCCAGGTCACTCATTCCTTGCACTGCAGCTGCCATTGCAGGAGTGAGTCCTTCTGTAGGCATTTGCATGAATAAACCCATTGCGCCAAGTGCTATCAGAGCAAGACCAAAGAGTGTGCGAATCGTGATCAAAAGATACTTGTTTCGAAAGTCCATACTCTTTTGTATTTGTCTGGTCTTTTTATAGTTTTGCATGAATCAATTAAATGCCTAAAGAAAATCAGAAACAATAAAAAATGAAGAAAAACCAAACAAGTTCTATGAACCAAACACGCTTAAAAGCCAATTACTAAATTGACTAATAACGCGGAAAAACAAAGGTTCTTCAATCTGATCCAATACTTCTTGCCCTTCTTCAGGTGTGCCTACTATCTCAGGAGCACCAACATAGGTTTCTTCCATGTCTACAGGTTCTATTGGTTCAACCTGTGCTACTGCTTCCTCCCCTATTTCTTCAGAAACCTCTTCATCTTCAGCCAAATCAAGATATTCTTTGGCAAGTGTGTGAAGCGAGGTGAATGTCTGACTTCCAGTATAGATGTCCATGTTAAAACGAACAGAAGGAACACTGGTAACACCGTCGTCTTCTGCTTCCTCAACTTGATCAAGAACATCCCATGCAGTTGCTTGTGTGTCTAAACAGAAGCTGAAGTTTGCTGAAGCAAGATTTACATTGTCTGCGTACTGTTTCAACGATTCGCGAGTAATAAGATCAAGATTATTTTGAAGCTCTGCTTTGTAGACATCTTTCATGCTTTGCTTGTTTGCGCATTCTAATGCAATCTGCGCAAGAGAACTCTGCACATCAGAAATATCAAAATAATATAAATAATCAACATGAATATCATAAGGATATTTTTCTACGAGCAACTCCAATGCTTGGTCTTGGGTCTTGCAGGATTCGAGAGCAACGTCGCAATAACTAGTAATATCAACTTGTTTTGCAAAAACCATTGAAGAAAAAAGAGAGAACACTAAAACAAATATGAACAATGAAAGAAACAATCCCCTCTTTTGCATGAGGTGTTTCAGACGCACATAGTATATAAACATTGCGTTTTGGAATACGAACATATACACAACAATCTTTAAATATAAGGTCGCCTTGTCATAATATAAATACTTTTCAACAATACAAATACTGGGGTGGTTACAATAGAAACAAAAAAAATAATCATAAAGAGCATGATTTTAGGAATACTTCTTATTCTTGCAATACAAAGCGTTTTTGCAGTAGAGTATGCATCGATCAACGATATGCGAGAAAGAAACGTCATTAAAGACGTGACCTATGCATGGGGATATAACGACGGATATAATGACCAAACACAGGGAAGAGCGTCAACACCAAACGCGATTGTCAATAAGTTTCGAAGAGTCAGTATAGATGATCCTGATTATTTAGGTGCAGAACTTGCATATAGGTATAAAGGAGAATATATAGCAGGATACAGCAAAGGGTATGTTGACGCGAAAAACGGACGAGACAGAGCAGTGAGTTCCAACTTCTTAGAAGAATATGATGTCATTGAAGAAGAAGAAGGCCCTACACGATCCACAACGTCAGTATACAACAGATGGAACCTTGATGAAATTGACACAACAAAAAGCGTAGAAAATCTTGCGTACAAAATTGGCTATGATGATGCAAGCAAGGGAAATTCCAAAGCACCATTAAAGATTATGTATGATCTGTCAAAAGACGAAAGCACAAAAGTCCGAACAGTCTACGAATGGATCAGAGAAAATAGAGGAACATTCTCAAAAAAATACAAAGAAGGATATGAAGCATATAAAATTGCAGAAAGTGCAAGTGAAGGAAAAACAAGAAAAACAACACAGTTACAGTCAAGCAAGCGTGCATCACAAGAAACAAGTGCAGAACAGAAAGAAGCTGCATATGATACAGGGTACAAGTTTGGCTATGCTGATGCAAAAGCAGGAAAAGCAAGCAATCCGCAAACAATATTGAATTATGATTGGATTTTGAATGCGAGATACAGTGACACAGGAGAAGCATATGATCGAAACTGGTATAAACTTCCTGAAGGAGTATCACAGCAGGATGTAGAAAAATCGCAAGCAGATGAAAGAAGTTATCTGAAAGGATACCGTGAAGGATACACGATACAGTTGAAGGAAGATGAAAGAGCTGCAGAACTCACCGATGAAGAGTATGTGTATCAAATTGGGTTTGAAGTAGGCGCAAAAGACATAGAAGCAGGTGTTGCAAGCAATCCATATACCTACACCTGGAAGACACACAGATATGTCACAAAGCCAGAAGAAATCTATTACACAAAACTCATCCGTTATAATAGAGATGATTACATCTCAGGATACAAAGACGGATATAATTCTGGGCAATAGTTTTTTTTAATTTTTTATTTTTCAATTTTTTCTCTTCACATTCTTTAATTGCCCAAAATAATACGGTTTATCTGCGACTAAGTATGCTTCAAATGAAGGGATATCTGCTCCTTTCAAGAATGGGCTCAACAAATATTCTTTTAACACATCAGTTCCTTCAGTGCATTGATTAAACGAAGGAAGAACAATCAGTTTTTTTCGCTTCCATGTTCCAACAAGAAATGCTTTGTATTTCTCTGTCCGCGGCCATTGGGACAAAACAACAGCAGGATGTTCATGTCCAATAACAATGATCGAAATATCCTTCATCATTTTTTTGTCAGACAACAATGCAGGAATAGTGTCTCCATGAACAAAAAGAACATCATCCAGAATATAGTGATCAACAACATCGAGCCCGCGTGTTTTTGCGATAGGCTCCAGCATGGTATCATGATTTCCTTTGACAAGGATAATGCGATCCGTATACTGCTGTAACAATTTCAAAAATCGAATACAATGTCGCCATTCTGTTTCGCTGATCGTGCCAAATTCATGTTTAAAATCTCCATTGACAAGAACAGCGTTAAGTTTTTTTGTTTGAGAAAGAGTACAACACTGTTGCAACATTGCTTCCATGCGTTTGAGCATTTCCTGATGAACCACGCGAGGAACAAGAACACCTCGTTTGTTAAGTGATTCTTCATAGCCAAACTGCAGATCTGTAATTGCAAGAAGCTGAGGTTTGGTAAAATAAAGACCAAGATCGACAATTTCAATATGAGGAAGTATTTCCATAATCAAGATGAAAAGAAAAGAGAGTTAAAATAAGTTGTGGAAAAGTGGTGCCGTCAAGTTTGGAAAGAATCTAACAAGAGTCATATGCTTTCACTGCCTTCTCCAAGTGAAACAGGAAGAAATTTTGGCTTACCGGAAAGATAATCAAGGATGTTTCTCGTTGCTGAAGAAACAACACGAGTAGTAATAGCAGCAGATCCATAAAACGAAGCATCATCAAGCTGTCGTTCCTGAAATGCTCGTTCTTGTTGTTCTGCAAATTGTGGAGATAAAATAAATTCTAAAGCACTGGCAGGAGTCATCCAACGGTAAGGCAACCCAAACCCGCTTCGAGGTGCGTTTGAAGCATCAGCAAAATCTGGAACTTGAGCAGCAAAAAAATGATAGAGACGCAATTCACCATAAACAGTATCCTCTTTTTGAGGAAGATAACTCGGTTCTATAATTGAGCCAAAATAGTTGAGTTGAGCACGGAAATGCCGAACTGCTGTTCGAAGAAGACTAGGCTGATTAGAAACATAATCAGATTTCTGAAATTTCCCTCCTGGAAACATGCACTCTCCTGGAAATTCACAAGGAACTGCAGTAAGAGGATCAAGAAAAGGACGTTTGGCAAGAAGTACCTGTAATCCATCTTGTGGATTATTTTTATAAGCAACAAGAGAACCATAACTAATAGGATCTGGCATAAAAAGAGAGAAACAATGGTTCATTTATAAAAATGAGCACTTCTAAGTTCCAAATATGCACAAGAAATCCAGCAAAGCTTTAAAAACAATTACGCTTTCTAAGAAGACATGGTCTTGGAAAAATTAGGAGACAGTCTCAAGGCAACGCTCTCAAAGATAGCAGGCGCTATGTTTGTTGATGAAAAGCTCATCAACGAACTCGTCAAAGAGATCCAGCGTGCCTTACTTCAGGCAGACGTCAATGTCAAGTTAGTTTTTGAACTCTCTAATAAAATCAAAGAACGTGCGTTGAAGCAAGAACCGCCTCCTGGACTGACAAAGAAAGAATATCTCATTAACATTGTCTATGAAGAGCTCGCGAATTTCTTAGGAGGCGAAGGGCACAAAATAGAAGTGAACAAAAAACCCTACACGATCATGCTCTGCGGATTGTTTGGAAACGGAAAAACAACAACTGCGGGAAAGCTCGCGAAATTCTTCCAAAAACGAGGAAACAAAGTAGCAATGATCCAAACAGATACCTGGCGTCCTGCTGCGTATGAGCAGCTTAAACAACTTGGCGCGCAGATTAATGTAGATGTCTTTGGTATTAAAAATGAAAAAGATCCAGTAAAAATCTACAAAACATTTCTTCCTGAATTGCAAAAATACAATATTGTGATTGTGGACACTGCGGGCAGAGACGCACTCAGCGAAGATCTTATTGAAGAACTCAAGCAAATGAATGCATTAGTGAATCCAGATGAAACATTGCTCGTGATGAGCGCAGATATTGGGCAGGCAGCAGAGCGGCAGGCGCATGCGTTCCATGAAACCTGCAGAGTAACTGGCGTCATTATTACAAAACTTGATGGAACTGCAAAAGGAGGAGGCGCGTTGATTGCCTGTTCAGTCACTGGTGCTCCTGTTAAATTTATAGGAGTCGGAGAGAAGATTGATGCGTTTGAAGAGTTTAAACCAAAGAATTTCGTTGGCAGGCTTCTTGGAATGGGAGATATAGAAGCATTGCTCGAAAAAGCAAAGGAAGCATTTACAGAAGAAGAAGCAGAAGATATGGGCAAGAAATTCCTCAGTGGAAAGTTTAATCTTATTGATTTGTATCAGCAGATGGAATCGTTAAGCAAGATGGGTTCTATGGGCAAATTAATGGAAATGATTCCTGGCATGGGTCAGCTTCAATTACCCAAAGATCTTATCGCTGTGCAGGAAGGAAAATTAAAGAAGTGGAAATTTATCCTCAATTCCTGTACAAAAAAAGAATTAGAAGATCCAGATATTATTGATAATCCGAGAATGAATAGAATTTCAAAAGGTTCAGGCACAGAAGTGCAGGAAATAAGTGAGTTGTTGAAGCAGTATCGTCAAACGAAGAAGATGACAAAGATGTTTGGCGGCGCAGGAACACCGAAGGCAATGGAAAAGATGATGAAACGAATGGGTGGAAAGATTCCTGGATTAGGAAACTTACAGGTGAAATAGGCAGACATATGAAATGTAATCGCCAAGATGAAAAAAACACGCACCTGCAAAGTCCTACTACACAATTTAACCTTTATGAAAATATAAAAAGAAAAAAATTCAAAAGCAACAAAGAAAAGTGAAGAACAAAATAACGGTGAAATCATGAAAAAAAACGAAATAAAAAGTGAAGACAAAAAAATAACACAAGAAGAACTACAAAGTGCGCTCCAAGAGAAATACATGGAATATCAAGTGCTCGAGCAGCAAGTCAAGCAAGTAGAAGAACAAAATCAAACACTGCAAAAACAAATAGAAGATCTTAATGGGATAAAAGAAGCAATCGAAAGCATAGAGAAAACAAAAGTAGGCAGCGAACTCTTTGTTCCAATTAGCGCAGGAATTTTTATTAAAGCAGAGATGAAACAAAATAACGAACTCCTCGTCAATGTTGGCGACAATGTTGTTGTCCCAAAATCAATAAAAGACGCGATCAAGCTCGTAGAAAAGCAGGAGCAGGAAATTCAGAAATACAAAGAAACAATGGCAAATAATCATGCGTTACTTGTTTTGCATCAGCAACAGCTTGAAGCAGAGTTATATGCAATGACAAAAGAGCATGAAGAATGAGGTAAAAAATGTTTGGCTTTCTCAAAGACACACTGAAGAAGACTGTTGAAAAGTTAACGAAAGAAGTAGATAAAGCAACAGAAACAGTGGAACCTACAGAAGAACAGAAGAAAGAGATAGTCGAGGAAATAAAGGAAGAAAAAAAGAAAGAAGAACAAAAGCAGAAAGGCTTTTTTGCACGATTAAAAGAAAAGATTACAGGCGAAGAAACCAAAGAAGCTCCTCAAGAAGAGAAACCAAAAGAACACGAAAAAAAAGAGCCAACAAAGAAAGAAGAACCAAAGAAAGAAGAAAAGTATGTTGACGAGACCTACGGCATCGAAGTCATTGCAGAAGAAAAAACACGCGTTGTCGAAGAGCCAAAGAAAGAAATAGAAGAAATAGAAAGAAAAGAAGAAGAAGTTCAGCCAATTGATGTTCACAAGAGAGAAGAAGAAGGAGAAAAAGAGATTAATGAACTTCTAGAAAAAAAGAAGAAAGAGGAAGAGCAGAAAGAAGCAGAAAAACATCTCGAACCAAAGGTTCATGCAGTAGAAACTCAAAAAGAGCCTGAGAAAGAAGAAAAAGGATTCTTCGCACGATTAAAAGAAAAATTCACGCATAAAGAAGAACCAAAGAAAGAAACGTTTGAAGTCAGTGAAGCAGACGTAAAAGAGTTTGAAGAAGCGTTCAAAGAAGTAGAGACAAAACCAGAAGTAACAGAAAAAGAAGAACCCGAAGAGAAGATTCCTGTTGTCACACAGACAGAAGAAGGAGAAACAATATTTGAATTGCAAGAAAAGCCAACTGCAGTCGGAAAGCGTAAGAAAGAGCATAAAGAAGAAAGTAAAAAAGAAGTTGAACATCTAAAAAAAGAAGCTGAGCATGCAAAAAAAGAACAAGAAGTAAAAAAAGAAGAACAAAAGAAAGAACAAGCTAAAGAAGAACAGAAGAAAGAAACAATAAAGAAGGAAGAACCTGAAGAAGAAACAACAGGATTCTTTGGATTGCTCAAAGATACTATTTTCAAAACATCGATTTCTGAAGAAAAATTCGACGAACTCTTTTGGGATCTCGAAGTTGCATTACTCGAGAACAATGTTGCTGTGGAAGTGATTGATCTCATTAAAGCAAACCTCAAGAAAGAACTTGTGGAGAAAAAAATACTCCGCGGTCAAATTAATGAAATCATTCTCAAATCATTGAAAGAATCAGTAGAACAGACATTTAACGTGGAACAAGTAGATCTCATGGTGAAAATAAAAGAAAAGAAACCGTATGTCATAGTATTTGTAGGAATTAACGGTTCAGGAAAAACAACAACAATCGCGAAGATGATCCAGAAGTTAAAAGATAATAATCTCTCATGTGTTGTCGCTGCAGGAGACACGTTCAGAGCAGCAGCAATCCAACAATTAGAAGAGCACACAGAACGACTCAAGGTCAAGCTGATCAAACATGATTACGGTTCAGATCCTGCTGCAGTAGGATTTGACGCAATCAAATACGCGCAAGCGCATAACATTGACTGCGTCTTGATTGACACTGCAGGACGCTTACACAGCAATGTCAACTTGATGGACGAGATGAAGAAAATTATCCGTGTCACAAATCCAGATTTCAAAATATTTATTGGAGAAGCGATTACAGGAAATGATTGTGTTGATCAAGCAAGAAAATTCAATGAAGCTGTAGGTATTGACGGCATTATCCTCGCAAAAGCAGATGTCGATGAAAAAGGCGGCGCAGCGTTGTCAATAGGCTATGTCACAAAGAAACCGATTCTCTATCTTGGAACAGGGCAAGAATACTCTAATTTAGAAGAATTTGATAAGGAAAAGGTTATGGAACAGTTAGGATTGGAATAAGTGTCTCTAGTATTCATTTTTAGTACAAAATTCTTTAACCTAAAGGAATTATCTCAATCTTTCTTTTGCTAAAATATTAGGTGAACCGCATAACTTCTCTTATTTCAGCACTTGAGACAATTCATCACAAAGAGACTATTTAAACCACTTATTAGTAGTAAAATATATAAATAAGCCCCCTTTTTCACATATAAAAGACATGCTTACAGCAGAGCAGAGGCATACAATGACAGAAATTACATTAACAAAACAGATCTCTAAACAAGGAAATCAAGCAGTTATTATTATCCCTAAATTTTTGCAGGAAAAGCTCAAGCCAAAAAATACTGTTGAGATTAAAATAAAAATTCTTGAAGAGTTTAAAACTGGTGAAAACCAATGACATCAAGACTCGAAAGAGTGATTGAAACTTCTGTCACGCTCCAATATCAAGCAGACCAATGGAGTACAGAAAGAATTGCTCTTGATGGTATTCAAAACCATCTTCCTACAGACAGTGGTGGTTCTCGTGTTGATATTGACTTCCTTGTTCATGGAGCTTGGATTCCTTATTCAAGGCGCACGACAATTTCTCCATCACAAATTGAAGCAATTCGCTTTGCAGATGACGGGAAAGAATACTCTTGCGACCTTCTTGGCGTGTTTCATAGTTCAAAAGCAGGTGATAAAAAGTCAGTTGGTCAGTTTGGTGAAGGAGTAAAGATGCTTTCTGCAGCATGTGTAAGAGAAGGAATAGATCTTGAACTTCGATCCAGAGACTGGGGTGCTGTTCCTGCTGTTCGTGAATTTAGAGCCGATGAACAACAGATTCAACAACTTAATTATAATATATTTCGTCATGATGAGAGAAGCCAAGGTTCTGCAACAACATTTAGAAAAAGCAATGGAAAATCTTCTCGATTTGATGTGTTAGTACGATATGTTCTTGAACTTCATGGAAAAGTATTAGGACTTACAGGACCATATTCTACACTTTTTAGAACAGAACAAGGAGAAATCCTTGACGAAACAGGAAGATTATATGTGAAAGGAGTATATGTTACTGACCAATTTAAAGGTAAACTTCTCTTTGGCTATAATATTGCTGCAGAAACAAATAGAGACAGAAATATTGTGAGTGAGTATCAACTTAACAATCATGTTAGAGAGGTTATATCTCGAGTAACAGATCCTCAAATAGTGAAAAAAATTATTGAGTCTGGACAAGATAATAAATCTCACATAGAGCACCGTGCACTTTGGTATGAATATCAAGGTTCTACTGGTTCTGCCTTTTTGAGCTCAAAAGTAACAGCTCCTAACCTCTGGAGAGATACATTTTACACTCTTTTTGGAACTAATGCTGTTCTTCCATCTAAAGCGAATGGAAAAGCGCATGAAGTAGATAATTTTGCACGAGTAATGGGACATAAAATAGTCGCTGTTGATTCAGACCTTGGAGATGTTCTTGAAAAATGTGGTGTCAAAAGAGCGGACACCGTTCAAGCAGATGAATATGCAGAACTTCTTTCTGGAGAAAAATATAATCCAGAACATCTTCGCAAACGAGCAGCAGAAACATCGCTGACACTCGCATATAGAGCTGGAAAATGGAACACGCTTCGCATTATTTTAGACGGACTTGCAAACCACATGCCAGCAGATAGTGGAGGGACACGTGTAGATATCCAATATCTTATTCCAAGTCAACATAATGGATATCCTCCTGAGTGGGTTAATCAAGCAGCCAGAGGAAACAAACCTGTCTTGGCTATTCGATTTTGTGATGATGGAAAAGGGTACGCTCCCGAGTTCTTAGAATTGCTTTACAGCACAAAAACAGGAGGTGCTGTTGGTCAATTTGGTGAAGGTTTGAAAATGTATTCTGCTGCTGTTTTGCGAGCAAAAGGAGAACACTCTAAGATTGATCTCAAATTACGAAGCAGAGATTGGGCTGCGATGCCTTTTGCAACAGATATTGCTGTTGATGGGCATCATACTAAGAGATTGAATTATCGTGTTGTTGAAGGATTAGAGCGACAAAATGGATCTACCAGTACTATTTACAATCCTACAGCTGATATGCTTTTTGTTCTTGACTATATTCAAAAATATGTTTTATCATTTAATCCAGATTACAAGCCAAGATATACAGTGGGAGCTGGTGCAGTATTTAATGGAAGAAAGTATGGTATTATGAACACTATCCAAAAAGGAACTGTTTTTGTCAGAGACTTTTTTATGACTGATCTTTTTGAAGAAAACCTTCTTTTTAGTTATAACTTGCAAACAAGAGATATTAATCCAGATAGAGATCTTGCAAATCCAACAGTTGTTCGCACAGCAGTGAAAGAGATTATGAGAACATGCAGTGATGTTGAAACCATTGAAGAGATAGTGAAAGCTGCAAAAGGAAATCATAATGACATTTTTGAGTTCCAGACTATTGAATTTACGAGCGATAATAAACACGTTGCTCCTCTCTACAAAAAAGCATTTCACAAAATTTATGGAGAAAAGGCAGTTTTGCTTACTAACCCTTTCCTTGCTTTAGAAGCTTTACACCAAGGATACACCCCTATAGAAGTTTCTGAATCATTTAGAAGAACACTTCGAGCCGCAGGCGTTCTTACTGAACAAGAAGTGATTAGTGTAGGGTTTATTCCTGAGCTTGTTGATTACAACAACCTCACTGCAGCAGAAAGAGAAATGCTCGAAAAATATAAAGGAGTAAATGCTGTTCTTGGACTTCGAGATACAGGTGCACCACAAATTTATTCAAAACTTCGAAGAAGAGATGGTGTTGAACTTCCTTTCCTTGGTTTTTGTGAAATTGATTCAGGAAATGTTTATTTAAGCAGAAGAACATTACTAGATTTAGGTACTTTTGTTCATGTGTATAAACACGAAAAAGGGCACCAAGAAACAGGAGCAGGAGATCCTACTGATAAATTCAGACAATTTTTTGAGTTTGGTTTAGACCGATATGTCGTTGCAGAGATGACAGGAACACCACGAGTGGCAACAACATATGAAGAAAGAAGAGAAGAATCCATACATGCTGCTCGTGTGAGACAATTGGAACATCAAAATGTCTCTCTTCAAACGAGACTCCAACAAGCAACTGAAGATAAAACAAGACTTACAGAGTTGGAAGAAAGAAACAAAGCACTTGGAACAGAACTAGAAGGATACCAAAGAGCTGCTTCTTTAGCTGCTGCTAAGAGAGAAGAAGCAGAGTTTGCTAGATTAGAAGAACAAATTGCTGGTCCAAGAAATCCTATTCTTCGTTTCCTTTACTTCCTTGTTCACTAGATTTAAACAACATACACCAACACAATACAGACAATAAACGCCAGCAAAAAGCTTGGCACAAACGGAATACCATATTTCACAACAACATTCTTAACCTTCCCTTTTTTCTCAAGTGCATGTAACTCCTGAAGTTGCTCTTTACTCACACCAAGATCTTTCTTTCGAACAATAACTTTGCCCGCAATAATAACATCTTCTGCAACCCAATCTCCTTCAGTGAGAGAAGAAATTGGAATCTCTTTTACAAAGGCAATCTGCTCCAATACTTTGATCACGATAAATCCATAAAACAAAATAAGAATCATAAAAGCAATAAGAAGAGCAAGTAAGCGCAAAAGAAAATCATCAATAAAGAAAAAAAGAACAAAAAGCACAAAAGAAAAGCCGTGAAAAAAAACAATACTAAAACACTGCTTTCTGTCAGTAATAAATACCCTGCAGCGAAGCATAAACTCTTTGTAATGTTTCACCAACAACACAGACAACCATGCTGTCCCATAAATTCCTCCCACAAAAAAAACAAGCAGCAAGAACAAAACAAGGAAAGGAAATGAAACAAAAGAAGAAAGAGAGAATGAAGAAAAAGAATCAAAAGAAGTAAGAGACAAGATAGAAAGAACTGAAGACAAAGGCAAACCAATCAAGCTTCCCAATGCCATGAGCATTTTTGCGTCACCGCCACCCCATTGGCCAGTATAAAACATGATGCAAGCAAGAAGAAAACAAACAGCAAAGCCAAGCACAGATGAAACAAAATAAGAACCATCCCAATAAATAAGAGATGCAAGAAAAGACAAACAAAAACCTGTAATAAGCAATCCAAAATTCACGAGATCAGGAACTTCACGAGTTTTAAGATCAGTAAGAGAGCCAACAAAAAGACCAAGAAAACAGAGAATAAAAGTGAATACGGAAAAAATAATATTTCCTACCATTACTGCTGTAAGAATCCTAGTGCTTCATAAATGTTTTCAATCTCAATACCAGTGGAAGAGTCACCAATAATCATTCCATGAGAGTTTGCAAGCAGGCCGCTGCGAATCATCGGGCTTCCAAAATTAACAGTTGCTTTTGTGCAAGGAACGCCAAGAAGATCTTCTACTTCTTTGATTTGTTCTTGTGTTGCAAACGCATGAATTATTGCAGCACGGCTGTTATACACAACGCAAGATCCTGGAACTTCTGTGTTCGCAATTTCACCAGGATGAAGTCGAACATTGAGTGCTTGTCGAATAATTTTTTTGACATCTGCGCTATATTCTCGATGCACGAGAGCGCCAGCATCATTGCAAAGAATCGCATTCCCGAGCGCAGTAATTTTACTAGGGATAACTTTGTAAGGAATGTTCAAGCGTTTCAAAACCATAAGTTCGGGGTCATCAGTAATATTTGGAACAAGAAGAACACGGCTATTTCCTGTCACAAGAGCGCCGATAAGAGAGGTATGCGAAATTTTAATTTGATAGACTGGAACACGAAGAACTTCATGAATAGTCGCAACTTGTTCTGGCGTGAATTCATGTGCAAGCAAACAGTATTGATCATTGCAAAATCCATAAAGACCTATGTTTGAATTACCGCTTAATGACGTTTTGTAAAGTTTCATGATTCCAAGAAGCAGGAGTTGATTTATAAATGTTCACAAAACCATATAAAGAATGGAAGAATAACAAAAGAAATGGCAAAGTGGAAAATCCTAAAGCAGCAATACCTCGAAAAGAATGACTGGATAAAGCTCCGAAAAGACAGCTGCGTCACTCCAAAAGGAAAAACTGTTGATCCATATTATGTAATGGAAATTCAGGATGTCAGTTGCGCAGTTGCGATCACAAAACAAGGAAAAATAATTCTTGTTAAAGAATATAAACATGGAGTGCAGAAAGAAATCCTCCAACTACCGTGCGGCTATATTGATAAAAATGAAGATCCACTCACTGCAGCAAAAAGAGAGCTTGCGGAAGAAACAGGATATACTGCAAAAAAGTGGACATCGCTCGGCGCATTTACAGGCTCACCAGGAAGATTAACACATTATTATCATTTTTTTCTTGCAGAAGAGTGTGAAAAAACAGAACAGCAAAAGCTCGACGAACTTGAAACATTAGAAGTCTTTGAATACACAAAAGAAGAAGCAGAAGAACAATTAAAAAAACAAGAAACAGATCTTGTCACTCCGCTTGGACTTCTTATGGCAAAAGAGAAGTGGAAGAGAAGAAACTAAGGAGAGCGATAAGCCACAGGTCTAAAAGCAATTTCTCGTGGATGTACCACATTGTAACGCATATATGCTTGAGTGTCTCTAAATTTATGTTGATATTGTGCAGCAGCTCTAAATCGTGCCTCTAAAGAAGGCTGATCTCCCAAGTCAAAAAATGCTGCATGGAAAGGAGTAACAACTTCAATATTTCGGTGCTCCCCTATATGTAATTTATGATATGAAGATGAGACAGAAACAGTAGGAACAGTTGGCGCAACAGCGATATGTCTATTTCCAAAATCAGGATGGTGTGCTTCTCCTAAAAGCTGTGCAAAATCACCAGCATGAGCATCTGGACTGAGATAATGAACTGCGTGATGAACAGGAACACGGGAAACAAGATCACAAAGTTCAACAGCTGAGATCTCTGAATCAGCACCTTGAAGAGGAACGTAAACAGAACCTGTTCTCGTAAATGATGGACCTAGAATTGCAGTAAAGAGAACATCATCTGGAGAAAGTTGTGCTGCAAGCTCTCCAAAAAGACCCTCTACATTTTCTTTATAGAGTGGACGAGTTTCTCGACAAAAGACATGGGAATGAGCATCACGAACAGCAAGAATAGTATCATACCCTCTCTGCACTAAGCAATCTACCATCATATTAAAAGAAGGAGAAAGATTACCTCTTCCTTGAATAATAAATGCAACTCTTCGTTTTGGAGTAAATCCTTCCATGGAAAGAGAAGGAGCATCAATAGTTTCAATAACGTAATCCTCTGATAGAGTATTTATCATAAAAGAAAGAAAAGCGAAGAGATATTTGAATCTTTGCACCGCAAAGTAGTAAAAAAATGAGAGAATTATAAAGAAAAAGATCGAATTATAAAGAAAAGATTTTTTTTATAAGGAAAGGAAAAATATACCTATCCCAAAAATCCACGAACAAAAGCAGCGCGTTCTATGTTCTCTTTCACAAGAACAGTATTTTCTTTAGCAAGATCATGCATGATCAAAGAAGTTATTTTTTTATGAGCAGCATTTGGCTCGCAAGGAAACAATTCTTTCACGCGAGCAACAACAGCATGAAGTTCGTGCGGAAGATAGTGAAGTGTTTCTTCATTCAAATAAGGCATAAAAGATTGAACATCATTTTGGAAAGAAGGATACACTGCTTCAATTTTTTCAATATCTTTTTCAGAAATAGCATCCAACCCCAAAATTTCAGGAGGCAAGCCTGCAGAATAAAGTGAGCAGACAAAAGGAATTGCGCGAGGAAGATGGATTCCCTTTCCTTGGCTTCTCGAATACCCAAACAACCCAACATGAAGCTTTCGCTTCCGTCTACTTGGAACATACGCAGACATTTTGTTGATAAATGGAGCAAGAAGTGCAACTTGTTTCTGATATGCATGCTCCATTTTTTCAACGAGAGGAAGAATCTGTTCTTCAGCAACAGGAAGAGGTTTTCCACACTTAGAATTATTCAATGTTTCTACAGCAGATTGTACCTCTGCAATAGGAGAATCGTAACGGAAAGAAGATTGCAGTGTAAATGTTTGAACACTTGGATATGCTTTAAGAATAGAAGGAACTGTACTTGGACGAAGGTTTCCACGGAATGGTGCGCTTCCTGAACCCAGGATAGGATAAAAGTCCATGGACAATTTTTCCTGAAGGTGAAATAAGCGTTGCAATGCTATTTTTTCAATCAAGACTGTTGCAGTTGAAGAATAGTTTAATGCAGGATCACTGCGAGCAAGCCAGACACGTTGGAAATCAGGAATTTTCTGATGAGTCACATATTTCTCCACAATTGCGTCAGCGTGAAGCATACTCTCTTTATCTTCAAGCAATGGAGTAACCCGAATATCCTGGGGCAAAATATCCCCTATCCACTCTTTGACAGTAATATCGCCAGAAGTAACTGGAAGCACTTTTTTGCCGACAACAAATCGCTTGTAATACTCACGAACACGAATGACATCCTCTGCCTGTGTGACCATAGGAACAAAAACTTCGCTGATAGGTGGATGATCGCGAACAGCGTCTTCACCATAAAAGAGTTTTGCAACATCATAGTTTCGTGGAATACTCTCAAGAACTTCCAAAACAATTTTTGCTTCATTTTTTTCAACAGCAGGGTTGGGAATACGAACAGTAAGATGTTTATGTTTGCCAAGAACATGCTTTGTAAAATAAGGCTCATAGGATGTCAATAATTTCTTGACAACATAATTATCAACCTCTTTTCCCTCGCAATCCCACAACTGTTCATCACTACCAATATGACTAAAAGAATAGAATGCCTCTTTGACTTCATCATCTCCCTGCAAAATAATATTCTGGGCAAAAAATGGCTGAGAAACATTATCAGGATGCTGTGTGCACATCGTTCTGGAAATAAATGGTTTTGTCATAAAGAAAAAATGAAGAAGTCATGGTTTAAATAGTTGACGAATTCACAGAGAGTCAAAACTAAGTGAGTGAAGCACAAAATTTCTCAATCCTATCGCATCCTTCTTTAATAACACCCATACTCGTTGCGTAAGAAATTCTAAAATATCCTTCAGCGCCGAAAGCAGCTCCTGGAACTGTCGCAACAAGCGCGTCGTTCAACAGCTTCAAACAAAAATCTTGGCTGGAAAGTGGAAAATCAAATTTGACAAACGCATAAAACGCGCCTTCTGGAGGGAGAAGAGAAAGGCCTTTAACAGCATTCAATCGTTTATGAATATAATTTCGCCGTTCAGTAAACGCGCGAAGCATTTCTTGAACACACTCTTGGTTGCCTGTAAGCGCTGCGACAGCTGCCTTTTGGGCGATGGAATTTGGACAGGAAGTCATTTGACTCTGAAGTGCATCCATTTTTTTGACAAGTTCTTTTGGGCCTGCAAGATAGCCAATACGCCAGCCAGTCATAGAATAGGTTTTGGAAACAGAGTTCACAACAAATGTGCGCTCAAAAATCTCCTTGCCAAATGAAGCAATGCTTGGATTCTTATGACCGTCATAGAAAAAGAATTCATAAACATCATCAGAAACAACAAAAATATTTTTCTTCACGCAAAGCATAGCAATTTTTTCTAATTCTCTTTTTGGAATAACAGCGCCTGTAGGGTTTGATGGAGAGCCAAGGAGAATCAGCTTTGTTTTTTTAGTAATTTTTTTGTCGAGTGCTGCTGCAGTCAAATGAAATGCAGCGTCTGTTTTACAGAAAACTGGAATCCCCTCAGCAAGCTTCACCATTTCCGGATAGCTTGTCCAATAAGGAACAGGAATAATGACTTCATCACCTTTGTTCAATAATGCAAAAAATATGTTCATCAAACTATGTTTTGCACCATGTGAAATCAAAATCTGCTCCGGAGTATAAACAAGTCCATTATCACGTTTTAATTTTATGCAAACCGCATTCTTCAAATCAGGAATACCACCAGAGGCAGTGTAATACGTAAAGTTATCTTTTATTGCAGAGAATGCAGCTTCTTTGACATGCCGTGGGGTTGGAAAATCAGGTTCTCCAAGAGAGAAATCAACAACAGGTTTTCCAGCTGCCTTTAAAGCTTTTGCAGTTGCACCAATAGCGAGGGTTGCGCTTTCCTGCACATTTTCCGCGCGTTTTGAAAGAATTCCCATAATTGTAGCAATAACGAAAAGAAGAATAAAAATGTTTGCATTTAAGAAAAAAGAACTCAAATTATTTATAGGACAAAGAATTTGTGTAAAATATGAAAGGGAAAAGCAATACACTCCTCATTCTTGGTATGCTTACCGTAGGATTACTTATTGTTATGATCGTTCTTATCATAAATTTAGAAACAAGCAGTGAACAAGAGAATATAAAGAGAGAAGAAGGAATAGAAGTAACAGATATTTGGGAAAATGGAATACGGATGATAAAAGAATAAAGCGTTATGCAGTTATAATAATCATACCATCTTTCTTTTTCACTTTTGGAACAAGTGTGGATGTATTTTTCTGCAGGCAAAAAGAAAGATCTGCTGCATATCCTAATTTCTGCAAATCCTGCGCTGCACGAATCTTAAGAATTGATCTTTTGAGAGGAGAAAAAGCAAGAGGTTTTCCATAGAGCAGAGAAATAATAAAATTCGCACAAGCTGTATCTTCCAATGCTTTCTTTTTTGCGTTTGTCCCAATAGCAACAAGGGTTACTATTTTTGGTTTCTTTTTTTGAATATAGTGAGAAACCGCTTGTGCATTTGCGAATCCTCCAATGATTATTTCCGTAGAATGTTTTGCTGAAACAATACCTTTCGCACCTGCAGAAGTGGTGAGGATAACTGTTCTTCGTTTAAATTTTTGAGAAGCAAAATATATCTCCGCAGGAGAATTTCCATAAGCAAAGCCTGGAAGTTTAACTCTATTCCGTTCACCGCAAAGTATCCAAGAAGGATTTCTTTTTTTAAGTAAGAGTGCGTTTGAAACTGAACCAGTCACCACAATTTTCTTGACACCAGAAGCAAGCAATGCTAAGATTGTATTGCTAGAACGAAAAATATCAATGATAACTGTAAGACCTCGTGCTTGTTTTGCACCACGAAGACAGTGGTGTATAAAAATGTCCATGTATAGATTTAACCAAAACCTATATAAAACGTTTCCTACTTTTAAAAGGAAAGTGGGCCCGTGGTTTAGCCCGGTATAACGTTTCCTTGACGTGGAAAAGGTCCCCGGTTCAAATCCGGGCGGGCCCATATTTCTTATAGCCCGTATTTGAACATGCACTGAAAACTTCGTTTTCAGGCACCACGCTCACTTCGTTCGGTGGAATCCGGGCGGGCCCATATTTTCTATTACCCATATTTCTTATTACTCAGAAAAACTATTTTCTTCTCAATAATCCAACTAAAGAAGCAAGAGTAATCCCCCCAAGGCCATTGAAAATAGTGTCAAGGACTGCATTCCGCCATTCTCCTTCATCGCCAATCCCAAAATAAAAGAATCCTTTGCCACTTCCAAGAATCCCATAGCCAAGCCACTCAACAACCTCACCAATCGCACCGAAACCTAATGCGCAGAGAACAAGAACAATAAATCGCTTGAAGAAAGGGAGTTTTTCAGAAAGCAAGCGATCAAAAACAAGAGCAATAGTAAACCCTGCAATAAAATGCATATAATGATCGAAACGTATCCCTAAAGGAGTTGTTGCATAGAGATGAAGATTATGAAGGATAATGGTAAATGTCACAAAAAACCAACTCAAACTGTCTTGATGGAATGTTTTATGATAATGATAAAAAAGTGTGTAGAGAAGCAAAGAGACTAATGCGTCTAAGAAAAGATCCGACTCATCATATAATCTATAAACAATAAGAAGAACAAAGAAGAGGAAGAGACCGATGTAAAAGATTGTACGAGGATGAATATGTTTATCCAAAAAAGGCTTAGTCATACTATGCTTCCAGTGAAACGAAGATTTAAACCTTTGGGTTATTTGAACGAGGCACACAGGTTCGACCATTTCTGAGAGAACCTGTGTGCAAAGAAGCGACTGTTAATGTCGCTTCTAGCTATTTTTGAAAATATGAAATAAAACTACAAAACATTTAAAATATGAAGCAAATGCTAAACGAGAAGAGAATAAAATCACAATCATGCCCTCGTAGCATAGAGACATGCGTCTAAGGGAATGCTTCCCTCAGGAACCCATGTGCGCTTCGCTAACGCTCAGCAGCACAAAACGAAAAAAAGATAACAAATAATCACAATCATGCCCTCGTAGCATAGTAGCCATTGCGTTACCTTGGTAAGGTAAAGGTCGTGGGTGCAACTCCCATCGAGGGCTTTCTATTTCCATCCAGAATATTAAGCTCTTTTCTTCCCAAAACCAGGCGCTTGAGAAATCGGCCCTTTCGGATCTCCTCTAAACGCCATACCATAATGCTCTAATTCTCTATAAATTCGTGCAGATAAATCAGGAATAAGTGCATCTTCAAATCCTCTTTTTTCATGAAGAATAAAAGAAGAAGGAATTTTCCCAGAAGCACGCAGATAAATCTCCCAATCTTGCCCAAGTTGTTCAAACCCTTGCCCATGCATCAGCGCAAGACTATTTCGCACAGCATGTTCTATTTCTGTATCAAGATAAAGTATTCGAGTTGGATCTCGCATAACGTCAGTAACGATTGCAAGTACATCGACTTCTGCTTGATCAGTTACTTTAAAGACAAACCATTTCCCTTCATCAGGTGCAAGGTATCCTGCTGCGCGAGCAGAATCAAACAAAACAAAATCACGTGTGAGAAATGGATTAGAGCGCTGCAAATCTTGTTCAAGTGCAGCAGCCACTGGATGCTTCAAACAATCTGCTTTTTCTTCATCAAGGATTGTAGTGTATAAGACACCGCCGAGCAATCTTCTTGAAACATCAGGCGCAGTTTCAAAACTGAGAGATGCAAGTTCATGGAGATACGGAAGCATCTCCAGATAAAGTTTTGGAGTGTGTGTTGTTCCTAAAACAGTTGTATATACTTTCTTCCATGATTCAGGAGAAAGTCTCTTTGCTGTTCCAGAAAAAGACTGAACAAGATTCCATGCGCGGGCCCATTGAAATGCAATATATTGCCCTGTTGCGTCACCTGCTCTTCCTTCTGCAAACCATTGTTGATGATAATCAAGAACAGTGAGACCTGGATGAGTTTTCATAAACTGCATGAGCTCCCGTTGTTCACTGAGAAGTTTTCTGTGTCGTAAGAGTTCGGCAGAAAGAACGCGACGAAGATCAAACCATTCTATGAATCCATCATATATTGCGTTTGGACCAGACGTCCATGTTTTTGTTTGCGCATGTATTCTCTCTTCATTATTTCCATAGAATTCAGCGAATACTCTTTCCATCAATGGTGTAACAGGAACATCAACAAACCCAATGTTGCGGAGTGCATCACCATCTTCTCGTAATTCTTTGATACGTTCTCCTGTTGCGTAAGAAGCAAGGAGATCTGCACTTCTATCAATTTGAGCAAAGACAAGATCTTCTGGCATTTGTAGAGATTCATTAGAAATATCTAATCGACGCTGTTCGAGAAAGACAATTGCTTTTGGTCCCCAGTCGTCAAGGCATGCTTCTAATCCAGTCATTTACTACACAAAGAGAATAATGGATCTTGTCTTTTAAAGGTTGTCGTCAAGAATCATCAAAAGCATTTATACGCAAATACTAACTCAAATAAAAAGAGAACAAGAAGTTATTACGCAGCCAATGCAGTAGGAACATCTTGTTGAGAAAGCGCAAATAATGCACTCACAATAGGTCGAAGCGTTTTGTCTACATCTTTTTCTTTACCATTAATATAATAATTAACTGCTTCATAAACTGCAGCAAACTCTTCAGAAAACACCCTGTAGAGCATGTAATGTCGTCCGCCTCTGTTTGCATAAATATCTTTTTTCTTTCTAAACTCCTGCAAATCACGAGCATATCTTTCACTGAGAGAGATGATTGCTTCTCGATCACTTGCAAGAAACAATGCTTTATATTGTTGAAGATAGAGAAGAAATTTTTGTTGTGTAGTAATCAAATATGTAACTAATTCATCAGTATGAGGAGCAGGCGCTGCTTGCTTTTTTGCCTGTATCCCACGAATCCTGTCAGCCAAACCCATAACTTTATTCTGAGAAGTATTCTTTAAATAGTTTTCGAATACAAAGAATCACTTACAGCAACGTCCCAATTCTTCTATTCTTACTCACGTGATTACTGACAATCCCGTTCTTGTAGCGACCACACCCTAAAAAATAATTACCACATTTCAAAATAACAAAAGTAGTCACATCGCCAAAAGGAATTTCCAAATCCTCTCCAAACATCCATCGTTTTGCAGAAACAAAATCAACGTCAATAACATGTTTAGAAGCATGTGGACCAATTAACTGACTTCCCTCAATACTCAGGCGAATTTCGCCATTCTCCATCACTTCACAAAGATACAAACCTAAACTGTTAATTCGTAAATGCGCATCTGCAACTACTGCAAAATCTCTATTGACTAACGCAACACGTCGTTGATTGTTCATGAAAAACGCGTAATCCAAATCCTCTGTAAAGCCCCACTGCTCATCAAGCTGTTCAAGAATGCGCTTTACTTCTTTACTGTTCAAAAAATTGCCGTTCATCTACATCCCCCAGGTTGGGTTTTTACGACGCATAATTTCCGCAATTTCTTTCATTGTTGTAATTTCCTGCGGAGTTAATAATTTCAAATATTTCTTCAAGGCCAAAAACTCGCTTTCAGGATGGAATGTGTACAAAATCTCCCCTTCTTGCACTTGTCGACCAATAGTAATATCTGGAAGAGAAATCGCAAGCTGCATGCCATGTTTTGCTTCAGTCACGTTTTTCTTTTCATGTTCCATAGATTTCACCTGCGTCACTTGCTCCCCTTCTTTGTTCATCAAGCGCATACCTGTTTTCAATGTTCCAGCGAGAATATCAGCGCCAACAACAGCAGGATTATTTTTTCTAAATATGTGATTAGGCATAATTTGAAATTTCGAAGGCCGATGAAGATCGTCAAGCCCAGAAGACGCTGCCTGCTGCTGTTTTGCAACAAACCATTTTTCAAAATCATCAATGAGTTGATAGATCACAGAATGACGAAAGATAGTAACATTGGTTTCGGGAAGAGATGTTTCTGCATCTTTATCCACTTGGACATTAAACCCAAGAATCGCAGTATATTCTGGATGCTTGTCATAATTTGCCTGTGCATCCATAATTTCTTTTTTCGATATTGCGCCAATAGTTGCGCGCTTGATTTTAATTTTTTTCTGGCGAAGCAATAACAATAATGCTTCAAGAGAGCCAAGCGCGTCTGCTTTCACAACGACTCCTTCATTATCTGTTTCTACAACAACTTCATGAATCTCTTTTTGGATTTCTTCTTGAATGGCATCAAGGGTTTCTTCTGTTGCTTCATACAACGGCATGCCTGCGATTGCTTTCTCCAATCCAGGAGCTGCGATTTTCACGCCTGTTGCTGCAGTTAAACTTTTAACAGAAAGAAATTTTCCCTTCACATCGCGCATTTCTTTGAGCGGCTCAGGAACAAATAATCCTTTAACTTTTGTGACAAGCGGTTCTCCAAGTGTTCCAATAACAATAGTGTCTCCGACATCAAGTGTTCCATCGTAAATAATCGCATCAACTGTGATACCAAGTCCTTTATCTTCTTTCACTTCAAGAATAGTTCCTTTTGCAGGGCCTTTAACTTCTACTTCTAATTTTTTTGCAAGATATTTTTGCACAAGACCAATGATAACCATAAGCAACTCTGCAATACCAATTACTTTTTTTGCGCTGAGCGGCACAATGGCAATCTGTTTGGTATAATCACTCACTCTATCAAAGCGATCAGATTCAAATCCGTGCGCAAAAACTTTTTCAACAACCATATACATTTTTGTTTCAAGCTGCTGTTGCGTCTCTGGATTTTGCGCGTTGATTTGCTCCAAAAGCGAACCTGGTTTATCCTGCCATCCTCTACATAAATCTACTTTATTTAATGCAATCACAAAAGGTGTTTTATACTTTTTAAGAATTTCAATTGCTTCTATAGTTTGCGGCATTAAACCTTCATGTATATCAACAACAACAACAGCAATGTCCGCCAAGTTACCACCACGTTTGCGAAGATGCGTAAACGCTTCATGCCCAGGCGTGTCAATAAATAAAAGGCCGGGAATAATGAGTTTCATTCCTACTTTCTCTAAAAGTTTGCCGCATGTTCGATGGATTGTTTCCTGCGGAACAACACTTGCACCGATTGCCTGGGTGATTGCGCCTGCTTCACGATCAACAACAGTGGTATTTCTGATAGTATCGAGGAGTTTCGTTTTCCCGTGGTCAACGTGCCCGAGAATCGTGATGAGTGGTTTGCGGATCATAGGAGAGAAAAATGCGAAGATGTTTTTAAATGTTTGTCAAATAAAGAATTCTAAACAAAGTATTAAATATAAGAAATTCTAAATGAGAGAAAATGAGTTTCGCAACAATAATCGGATCAATAGGAGTTTCTTTATTATTAGGAGCATTTTTTCTAAATCTATCCGGCCATCTAAAAGCAAATAATAAAGCATACATAATCATGAATATTTTTGGTGCAGGATTATCAGGATATTCTTCTTATCTCGTTCATTTTTTTCCGTTTGTTATTCTTGAAGGAGTATGGGCTGTTGTCGCGATTATAGCACTAGTAAAAACGTTAAGAAAGAATAAACAAAAAAGCAAAAATTAGCGAAAAACACCTGCAGGAAGATAATTGAGTTTTGGTTCTTGATAGAACAGCATCGTATCATGAATTTTAATGAACTTGCCAAATTTATTACGAAGATCAAGAATGACTTGACGAAGTTCACCAGAATTTTGAGCAAGAACTGCAATCTCTATGGACCATGGAGCAAGTGGTCGATAAACCGCATTGATAAGAGGATGCTCCTTGAGATAATGAAGAAATGCAGATTCCTCTTGTTTCGTCGCATGAGAAAAAAAGAGCTGAACATAATATTGTTCATAACCAAGAGCACTTTTTTTAGAATATAAAGTAAAACGCTTAATAACGCCGTTTGTTTGAAGTTTTTTGAGACGATTTTTTACTGCGTTTGGAGTGATTTTCAGATGTTTGGAAAGAGAAACATAATCCAAACGAGCGTTTGCAGAGAGGAGAGAAAGAAGTTGCTTATCAAGACTATCAAGGACGATGAGAGAAGAATTTTTTCTTTCTTTCGGTATTTTGCGAGGCACATTCTTTCCAAGACCATATATCTTTGAGGGATAATGTTCAAAAGAGAGTAAAGGAAAAATAAGATGCTCAGAAATGCAGGGACCAAAATGATGGCGAAGTTGATCTAAAAAAGATTCAATATCATTGATGTCCTGGGCAAGAAAATCAAGAATAACGCTCCATTTTCCAGTGGATGTTGTTGTCCATGAAACAAAAGGGAAATGAACAATAAAAGAAATTATTTCTTCTTCTTGATTCTGATCAACATCCTGAAAAGCAAGATAAATGAGATGTCTCTTGTAGCCAAGAGCTCCTTCATCTATTTCTGTGACAAACGCTTCGATAGTTTTATTGTCAATAAGACGCTGCAACCTATACCAAAGCGTATCTTTCCCTATGCGAAGCTTTCGCGAAAGGAGAGAAACAGGAAGTCTGCTATTTTCCGAGAGAAGAGAAAGAATTTCTCTGTCTTTTTGGTCAAGAATGGACTCCATTTTAAATAAAATGCATTTAAAATATAAGAATGTATCGTTTTTTTTAAATAAATGAGCAAAAGATTAATTAACCTGAATAATAATCACTCGCTAATGAAGAATAAAGAGAATAAATATGTTTTTGGATGGCAAGAGAAGTCATCGGCACTTGTAGGAATAGGCCCCCATAGAGCTTTTTCTGAAAATACAACGGAAATATTCGCACCGCAAGTAAAGGAGCATTTTGTTTTTTGGAAGAACGGACAAAGTCATACATATTTTTCCGAGAAAAGCATTGCAAGATGGAAGGAAGAAGGGAAAAAGTTTGAAGAAAAAGGATATTTAAGAAAATTTCTAAATGAAGCAGCAAGTATAAGGCAAGAGTTTGGAGAATTCATAAAAAGAATAGAGAACAAGGATATAGGAACAGCGTCAAATAGAGAGCTTCTAGAAGACTTCAATGAATATTACCAAAAACTCCAAAAAATACAAGCGCTGTACATGGCAAGTCAGCCAGAAGGAGTAGATTTTGTTAATACAAAACTAAGCGAACTCTTAAGAAAAGAGTTACAAAAAGAAGATATAGAAGAAGAGCATAAAATAATTACTTCATCATCTGAACTAGATTTAATCCAGCAGGAAAGAGTTGACTTCTCAACAATAAAGGAGAAAGATAATAGAAGAGAAGAAGCAGTAAAAGAACATGCAAAAAAATATCCTTGTTTTTTCTTTAATACATACAATTGGCAAGCTATCCTGTCCTATTTGCAACAAAGACAAAAGCAAATGGATACAGAAGAAAGCAAGAAAGAGATAGAAAATATATATGCACAAAAGAAAAATATGGAGAAAAAGAAAGAAGAAATTTCTCTTATTCTTTCAGATGAAGTGAAAGAATACGCAACCATTCTGATGGAATTAGGACATGACCGGCTCGAATTGAAGAATTGTTGGAGTGGCGCAGAACTTCTCGCACTGAATTTGTTTCAAGAAATACAAAAACGTATAAGTTTGCCTCCTGAAGATTTTTTCGCTACATACACAGAAGAGGACATAGAAAGTGCACTTCTCACAGGAAAAAAACTATCAGAAGAAGAAATGAAGAAGAGAAAGCAGGCAATGCTCTACAAAATTGACAATGGCATAGTAACATTCAAGTCAGGAGAGGAAGCAGAAAAAGAAATAAAACAATTACTTGGACCGCAAGACTTTTCAGAACAAACAGAAGTAAAAGGAATGGTTGCAAATAGCGGTGTCATTAGTGGAAGAGTTCGCATAGTTCTAATAGAAGACATTGAAAAATTCCAGAAAGCATTGAATGAGTTTGAAGAAGGAGAAATTCTTGTTACAACAATGACCTCTCCAAACATGGTTCCACTGATAAAAAAAGCAGCAGGAATCATCACAAATGAAGGGGGAATCTGTTCTCATGCAGCGATCATCGCAAGAGAAGTAACAACACCAAGAAAAAAACCATGCATCGTCGGAACAAAAGACGCAACAAGGATTTTCAAAACAGGAGAATATGTTATTATGAATAAAGAAAGTGGAAAAGTAGAAAGAATAAGAAAAGAAGAACATGAAGAAATAAAAAACAAACTACAAGAACAACTAGAAGTTGGGGGTAACTAAAATGACACAAGAAACAGAAAAAACAGTAAAAGTAGATGTAACAAGACATGGACATAGTGACTATAATAATTATCTTGTTATTGAAGATGGTGGAGATCCAAATAAGTATGTCAATTATCTTAGTCAAGTCTCTGATTTAAGGCAAAAAAATCCGAAAGGAGAAGATATTACTTTTGCAAGAAAAGCAACAGAAAGATTTGCCAACTCTGTTGAGGAAAATGAATGCGTTGTAATTATTTCAAGTAGAGAAATGCGAGCATATCAAACTGCATGTGAATATGTGCAGGCATTGGAAAGAGTAGGAAGAACTGTTGTGGACATGAGTAAAATGTTTACAGGAAAACAGTATCCTGTAGGAATTAACACAATAAAAGCTGCTGAATTTGAAGAGAGTGGTGGAATAATTACACTTGATCAAAGAATAATTCCTGTTGACTTCGCATCTCTTTTCTATAAAGCAATGTGGGCACAAGACATGATGGAACCACCAGAAGGCTGGCACAACACAACATTTGCAGGGCTTGATGAAGCACAGATACCTGCTGCTGCAAGAAGAGACTATCGATTGGCAAGAGAGATAATAAGAAAAGTCTACAATGAAGATCCTGAATGGGCTAATTGTGGTTGGGGAGACAACTGGGCAAGATTCCATAAGCTAGAGCCATTTAGACAACACATCCCTTCTGTTGATGAGAATACACAAAGAATGACAGATGGCCTTATCGCAATAGTAGAAGGAAAATATGCGCCGAAAGAAACAGGTGGTCTAAAACCGAGATATCTGATAGTAACACATGAAGAAAACGTGATTGGTTTCACACAAACAGATTTTGGGACATCAAGAGTTCATTACTGTGATAGACTTGCATTAGACATACCAATGGAAAGGTCACAATTAATGACAGGAACGTTTAAAGACGCGACAAGAAAAATGGCGCACTTGTATATTGCACAGCTGTTACAAAGATAATTTTGTCGTTAATTTTTTTATTTTTTTCATCTTCTTATTTTTTTTATCTTCCTGCTCCTTCTTCATTATTGGACCGAACTTTTTTAAACAAATACTTCTTTTTCTACAAAATGCAAACAATCACAGAAGCCTCTGCAACAATCAAAGTCCCTGAAGAAACAAAAATCTCCAAACAAATGGAAGTCTTCTACAATCCTCGAATGAAAGCAAACAGAGATCTCACAATCACAGTACTCAATGCATGGGAGAAAAATAACCTGCAAATTGCAGATCCTTTCGCAGCGTCAGGAATCAGAACAATCCGCATCCTCAAAGAATGCAAAAAAGAAAAAGTAGAATCTATCTGGCTCAACGACCATAGTCCTGATGCAATACAACAAATAAAAGATAACCTCAAACAAAACAAACTCGAGAAAGACAAGCGAATAATAATAGAACAAAAAGACGCGAACATGTTTCTCTTAGAATCTCATGGATTTGATTATATAGATCTCGATCCATTTGGTTCACCAGTTGCGTTTCTCGACAGCGCATGCAAAAGAATTGCGCGAGACGGCATTCTCGCAGTGACTGCAACAGATACAAGCGCATTGTGCGGAGCATTTCCTGATGCGTGCAAACGAAAATATGCAGCAACCCCAATGCACACAGCTATCATGCATGAGATTGGATTGCGAATCCTCATAAAAAAATGCCAGGAAATCGCTGCACAATATGACAGAGCATTATATCCAATCTTCAGCTATGCGAAAGACCATTACATGCGCGTTTTCTTTTTGTGTGAAAAAGGAAAAATAAAAGCAAATGAAATTGTTGACCAACACAAAATAATTACTGTCGGAAACAATACAGCAGGACCACTTTGGACAGGAAAATTATGGGATGAAAAGTTCATCAAAGATATGAAAACAGAGGAAGAAACAACAAAATTTCTCGATATCATCAAAGAAGAAGCAGGAATCGAACAAATAGGCTTTCATGAAATACACGCCCTCTGCAAAAAAAACAAACTTCATATTCCGCAATACCTGCCATTAATAAAAGCAATAAAAGACGCTGGCCATAACGTCGCGAGAACACATTTTTCTTTAAACGGAATGCGATCTACTATTTCTGAGAAAGAGTTATTAGAAATAATAAGAAAGCTAAACAAAAAAGACTAAACAGCATTCTTCTGATCAAACCTAACGCTAGAATGATAAGTAAAACCTGGTTGTTCCTCATTTATGAATCCTACGCCAACATCAGTAATTTTTCCTGGAACAGTGAGAGAAAGTTCTTGTGCTGAAGTAAAGTATTTTGTGTGATCTGCTCTTCCATCACCGTTTGTATCATATCGGACACGAACAGTTCTTCCATCCAGAGAAAGGTGTGGACCAAGCTGAAGATCAAGCGTTTTTCCATTATTTCTTAAAGTAGCTTCTTCAATTTGATACCAAGGAGCAGGATTTGCTGAATCATATGCTGGTGCAGTTGTTGGAGAATAGGAGATTTGGTACGAGTGTGAAACTGGATTGTGCACATCTTGAGACTGAGGAGCAGTGTTCATAGATGTTGAAACAGGAGATAAAGAAAGAGATGAAAGAATGTCAGAAGGTGCTGCATTGACAGTTTGAGTATCTGCAGAAGCATCTCCAATAGAAGCAGTTTGAGTCTCCAACTTAGAAACAGTATGCGCCATCACAAAAGGATCGTACACAGGAACAGACTGTGATGCCGGAACAGACTGAAGAGCAGCTTCAGGAACATGGAGTTGAGACCAATCATATGTTCCTTCTGCTTTTTGTTTGTCTATAATTGCCTGCTTTACCTTATATTGAGCAGAGAGTTTGCATAATTCGACATCCTGCGGTTTTGGATGATAACAAGGATCACTAACAACATGAGCTATTGCAATCGCACCAGCAGCAACTGCAATTGCACCCATTGCTGCACCAGCAAGCAAAAAGTCTCTATACTGTTTCGCCGCATTTCTTACATCAGTAATATTTGGCATCGAAGGAAAATACTTTCTCATTCCGTAAAATGTAGAGGCGTGTTGAGGATCAGGAGTTACGTTTGACTTCTCAATAGATTTTTGTTCTGCAGCTAATTCTTCTAATCGAGAATAAGAATCTTTAGGAGAACCAAGTGCAGCATCAAGCGCAGCGCCACGCTGCCCATTTTCTGGTGCTTTTTGTTTAGTAGCCTGACCCTGTGCAATGCTATACCTATGGAGTTCTCGAACATTGGCAGCCAAATCAAGACCCCTTTCCTCTGAGTCCGCGTCCATGCTCATTTCCTCGAGTTCTCCATCCAATCCAACTCGAGCAAGAGGAGCTACTTTAATCTCTTCAGTTGAATTATCATCCAGAGCAATAGGTTCTTCACCACCTTTATCTCCACTATAACGCACTTTTCCAGCTTCATCATCAGGAACCAAAGTATCAGATGTCCCTTTTTTACGTTTTTTACTCCCTTTATGCCCTCGAGCCATCGCAAAAGCAACACCTGAAGCAGCAGCAAGTAAATAACTAAACTCAGAAGAATCAGAATCCCGATAAGGCACCGTCGAACACATCACAGGTTCAGGAGCATCGAGATGATATTCCAAAATTCTCTCCTGAAGTCCACTTGCCTTTTCTTTTTGGCTAAATTGCAAATGTGCAACACGTGCATAATTCAAATAAAGTTGTTTTTCAGCAGCAGTATGAGCAGATGCCGCCTTTTCTTTGAGATAATTTTTCAGTGCAGAAACACGAGATGCCTTAAAGGAATCATACGTCTGGCTAAATGGATTTGCAAGATATGCATCCTCAAAAGAAGTGTAAAAGTCAGTAATAATATCACGACATTCCTGTCGAACAACATCCGCTGAAACAGCAACAGTCGTTTGCGAAGGAAGCATCCCTTCAAGAGATGAATGATTCAAAGGTTCAACTGCCAGAGAAAAATCAAATCGTTGCAACGGTGGCTGAATTGAAGAAGGAGCTCGTTCACGAACATCTCCCCCAAGAACAACGTCTTGAGCAACCACAATTTCATCAAGCATTGGAATCATGATCATAAGAAAAAAGCAAGGGATTTATAAAAGTTACCCTCTTGAGATAGTAAAGAAGAAAAAACAAGAAAAAAAGACAATCAGCCAAGTGCTCGACTGACAGCAGTAACCATAACTGATTCAACGTGATTCAATGCAGAAATTTTTTCTTCGAGTGCGTCGGTTGATCCTTTATCTTCGTCAGCAGTAATAGTAATAATAAGCGCTTTTAATCCAAAAGCAATAGGCTGGATTTCGTGTTTATGAAATCTTGCGCCATAAGCAGTGACTTCTTTTTCAACCTGATCTCTCAATTTCTCAAGATCAGTGTCTGGAGAGACAGGCATGATTTTCATTTCAATAATAACGAGTCCCATTATTTCACCTAAGCAGGACCAACAAATGCGCATTCAGGACAGGTGTATTGAATAGCGGTGTCTCTGCAATGTTTGCAACGGACAATCTCGTATTTAGTACATTGAGGGCACTTGAAAACTGCGCATCCAGTGCTGTTTGTCTGGTTTTTTTTGCAGGAATTGCATTGTAATTCTTTTTTCATTATAAATCACCTGTTATAGACAATAATCTACCGAAACAAGCACTCCTTTTTAAACATTGTGCTTGGTGATTATTGATTTGTAAAGATCCCGCCGCTGGCGCCGACGCGACGGGGGACGCCCCCTCGGGGTGTCGCGTAGGACAAAATTCGAAGAATTTTGTCCGTAGGCCGCCTGCTGCGGCAGGATTTTAAGATATTTAATGAGAATAAGAAACAAATAAGCTTCTTTTCGTCACTATTTTATAAGTAAAACAAAAGTATTTAAAAGGAAAGACACCAAGAAAGAATCTAATTTTATATTTTTATCACATTTGGGTGTAAAAGAAAAAGAGGGGAAGCATGCAGGCAGAATTAGAACCGCCAAAGCCGACAAAGGAATTCCATGAAGCCTATTTGGAAATCTACGGAAAAAGGAAAAAAGAAGAAGCGGCAAGAGCATTGCCTGAGTTAAGCCTCGCACTAGAAATCCCTGCTGGAAAGAAAGAAACAGAAAGTGATAAAAAAAATAAAAGACAACTTGAATTAGATCTCGCGACATTAGACATTCCACCAATCAAAGGAAAGGATATCCAAATTATGGAAATGCCGAATATAGAAGAACCTAAAGCAGAAAAGAAAGGGCTTATTTCTCGATTCTTCGGAAAAGTAAAACAAAAAGAAACAGAATCAGCAATACCAAAACAAGAACCAATTGGTCTTGGCAAACCCTACATACCACAGGCAAAAATTGCAATCCCTGCTCCAGAGAGCAAAACATTAGAAATAATGGATATGCCGCCGCCAAAGCTGCAAATGCCTGAAACAAAAGCAGAGAAAACAATACCTGCACTAGACAAGTGGGACATTGAATCTCCAAGAAAAGCAGTGGAAGAAGTCGCAAAGAAACCAAACATTCTGAACATGTTTACAAAACCTGCGCAAAAAAAAGAACCAAGAGCAACAATTCCATCATCGCACGACTTCCTTGCTGAAATTAAATTTGGAAGCAGAAAGATGCAAGAAGCTCCTCCTATCCCTGCAGTAAAGCCAGAACCAAAAAAAGAAGAAAAATCCATTTTCACAATTCCAAGTTTCAGGGCGCCAGAGAAGGAAAAGTACCCACTTTTCGACGAACGTGCAGAAACATTATTTGAAAAGACTACAATGAAAACAGGTGCACGAGATATGCAGGTTGCGTATGAAAAAAAGCATCCACATGAAACAGGTGGCTTTGAATTCTTAGAAAAAATAAAACCACTTGAAAGTTCAGAGACATTAAAAGATCTCAAGATTATCACAGAAGAAGCTGAAGAATCTAGAATGCCTAAAATAGAAATGCCAAAACAGCTCAGTGCACAAGCATTAAAAAAGTTCAAGAAAGAAGTGCAAGCATATGAGCAGCGCGTCAAGAAAGCAAAAGTAGATTTAAAGAAGAAAGAGAACGAAGCAGAAGTATGGATGAAAAAACAGACAATACAGGAAAAGAGAATCAGTGAAAAAATCCAGAAAATGCAGCAGATGGAACGCGAGCTTGAAGAAAAGCAGCATGCCATTGCAGAGTATGAACCACAGCTACAAGAACTTGAAAAAAAGCAAGATGAGCTACTTGCAAAAGAAAGAGAAATGACACAAAAACAAGAAGAGGCTCATGAAATAGAAGTACGCTTAGAAACAGAAGAAAACGCAATCATTGCAAAAATAAAGAAGCTGGAAGCAGATCAGAAATTATTAGAAAAAGAAGAAGACGCAATCCATAAAACAGTAAACAAAATCAGCAAAGAACGATTACAAATCAGTGCAAAAACAAAAGAGTTTGCAAATATTATGAAAAAGATTGAAGAGAGCGAACGCGCATTAAAAGATAAAGCAGAAGATTTCGATGAACGAGAAGAACGCGTCAGAAAAAAAGAAAAAATCATTGAAGCAGAATTTAGCAGAATCCAAAAACTTAAGAAAACAGCAGAACGCTTGAAAGATGTCGAAGAAACCTACGCAAGAATGCGCGAGCGTTTGCGCCTTGCATACAAAGAGTATGAAGAAAAGTTCAGCAATAAAGAAGTATACAACAAACAAGAAGCGCGAGAAGAATCAATCAGAGCAATGCCACTTGTCGCAACCTATCAAGCACCAATGTACAAAGAACCTGTTGTGGAGACAGGAGATATCACGAACATAATCACTGCAACAAAGCAGATGATTATGGACAAGCATTATGATGAAGCGAATAAAAACATTAATCGTCTTATGCAACGCTATATGAAGATTCTAGACAATAATCCACGAAAGAAAGAAATCTATTACGAGATTGTAGGACTAAAAAATATGTTAAAGTTAGATTTGTTGGAGTAGATTATTTCACATACTCAACGTTCTCTAAATCTTTAAATTGCTGATCACCAGTGAGAAATTTCATAAAGAATCTTTTTGCAACAACGTAACCAATAGCATCAACCATTGAAATATTTCTTTTCGCATATTGAAGACGAAAATGTGCAGCGTCTGCAATAACAGTCTCATCATAGTCAACAGCATAATAAGAATAGGAATAAAGAAAAGAATCTGCCTTTTGTTGTCCATCAAGCCGTAAAAGTGCATAATAAACTTCAAAAAGATTTAATTTTGTGAATATCATACCAACAGGAGCATATTCTTTATAATTTTCATTTCCTTTTATAAGTTCAATAAGAGCATAGCTATCGAAAAAATAATGAGAATCAGTCATGATGAAGCTCCTTTCGAATCATATCTTTTATTTCCTGGCCTGATCCACGCATCTTTCCTTTAAGCATACCGAATAATCGTTCGCCTGTTTGATTTTTCCTGAGAATAAAAACCTTCACTTCCTCATTTTCTTTAATATGTGCCTGCTCAACCAATTCTTTTGGCAGCGTTATCCCTAATGAATTTCCCCATTTTCTTGTTGTTGCAACGCATTCCATAGTTTTCACCCAGTTATATTTTGTATAATTATACTAAAGATAACTTAAATATAAATTTTTTGCTGAAATTTGGCATAAATTATATAAAGGAGTGTAACTTTCAAGTAGTAATATGGGAACAATAAGAAATATCTTCGCAGCAGGTTTAGTGGGATTATTGGGATGTGGGCAAGAATCGAGAAAAGAAGAAGCAAACATTGCCCCCTTTAATGAAGTTGCTGAAGTAGTACTTTTAGCTCCACCAACAAACATTCCTTCAACTCCAGAAGAAGAAATAAATACACCCCCACAAACAGATATTTGTGCTGCAGTAACAAAAGCAAAAACAGATATTCTATATGATAAAGACTTAGTCAAGATTGGTCCTGTTATTAGTGAACTAGAAGAAATATTCTCAAAGATGGATCCTGAAAAGAAAAGAGAAGTTTTGGAAGGAAGCTATAATCCATTGACAGTTGTAGGAATTAAAGCAAGTCGAAATGGTGGAGCCATTGTAAATGGATCTAATGTGTTAGGGCCATTTAATTACTCTTCAACAGAAGGAGGATCTAAAGTAGTAAGTTTTAACATAGCAGCTCCAGGAGTTCATATTTCATATAATCTTGAGTTGAGCAAGCCTGGCGAGAAATGGGACCAATGGGATTTAGAATATATGAAAGAAGCAAATGTCAAACTTGAAAAAATACGCTATAAACCTGCAGGAAGAAATGGTCAAAGTGTATATGAACACATACTTGCAGTTGATGCTCTTGCTTCAAGACAAATACAACCAACTGTACAAAATGCATTTTATGACATTTCAGTCTGTGACGGAGCAATCTCTCCTGAAAAACAAAAAGTCATGGATAATGTTTTGAATCCTGCAATAAAACTTTGGGAAACAATATATCAAAGATAATATGTGATTTGATTTCTTTTTTATCCCAAACTATATAAACCATTTTCCTCTCTTCTTTCCAATGCTCAAACTTGATGGAAGTTATCTCGAAGGCGGCGGACAAATAGTACGAACAGCACTCGCATTAAGCGTGCTCACGCAAAAAGCATTCACCGTCAACAATATCCGACAAAACAGGCCAGATAAAGGATTAAAAAACCAACATCTCCATTGCATTCGCGCAGTACGAGATCTCTGTGGTGGTGTTGCGGAAAACGCGCAGCTTGGTTCTGAAGAAATCACATTCTATCCACGTCCGATTACAAAAGGACAAGATCTAATAATTGATATCCAAACAGCGGGAAGTATAACGCTTCTGCTCCAATCCATTCTTATTCCGTGTATTTTCTCCGGAAAAAAATTTCAGATTACTATAAAAGGAGGAACTGATGTCGCGTGGAGTCCGCAGTTTGATTATTGTAGCCAAGTGATGTTCCCACATTTTCTAAGATACGGAAAAGGAACACTCACGTTGCAAAAACGCGGGTATTATCCAAAAGGACAAGGCGAAGTAGTTTTAGACATCAAAAAAAAGATAGAATATGCAGAGCTCATCACAGGAGTTGCCGCAATAAAACCACTTTCGCTCATCGAAAAAGGAACGCTCGTCAAAATTGCAGGAATCAGTCATGCATCAGCAGATCTTGCAGCGAATCGTGTCGCAGAACGACAGGCACAGGCAGCGAGAGTACATCTCCAGAAATGGAAAGTGCCTGTAGAAATTATAAGCAGTGACGCGCAAACTGCAAGCACAGGATCTGGCCTTACCCTCTGGGCAATCTTTACAGGAGCAGAGCAGGATGTAGATTTTATTGATCCTATTCGTGTCGGTGCAGATGTACTTGGAGAACAAGGAAAGCGAGCAGAGCTTATTGGAGAAGCGTGCGCTGCGCAGCTCAATGCAACGCTTACATCAGGAGCGCCAGTGGATGCGCATCTTGCAGATAATTTAATTCCGCTTCTTGGCATTGTGGGTGGAGAAATCGCAGCAGAAAAAATCACCAATCATACACGAACAAATATCTATGTGACAGAACAATTTCTTGGAATTAAGTTTGTGATTGATGAACAATTGAAGATCATTAAAGTGAAGAAATAACAAATTAATTATAATGTACACAAAAATAACAACAACATTGGCACAGACGGTCGTGCTCACACACGCCCTACTCCGCAAACCACAACCCCCTACTTTGTATGGGAACGTGGTTTGCTTCGTCTGGCCATGTTGTTATTTTTGTTGAACTAAACAAACGCACAAGGTCGAACAATTCTTGTGAGACCTTGTGCGTTGAGACGCGAGCATTAGTCGAGCGTCTCATTATTAAGAAGTATTTCTCTGAAAAAAATAAAAGACAAAAAAATCAAACTGAAAACAACTATACTAAATCGTAAACTATATATACCCTGCAGCATTCATTTCCTTTATGGCAAAAGAAGAAAAAAAAGCAGAAAAAGAACCTACGCAAGGTCCAGAAATACTCGAAGGACAAAAATGTCCAATGTGTTTCAAAGATACACTTACCTTGATGGAAAACGATCAAGAAGTTCCATTTTTTGGTCCAGTTCTTGTTTTTTCCATGAATTGCAGTAGTTGCAATTATCATAAAGCAGATGTCGAATGTCAAGAACAACACGAAGGAGCAAAATATACACTCACTGTTTCAGAAGAAAAAGATCTCAGCATTCGCGTCGTCAAATCAAGTACAGCAACAGTAAAAGTACCACGAATCATGAGTATCGAACCTGGAGCAGCATCCAATGGATACGTCACGAATGTCGAAGGAATTCTCAATAGAGTCAAAGTGCAATTGGAGAAAACAAGGGATCTCGCAGAAGAGGACGAAGACAGAAAAAAAGCAAAGAATTTGTTGAAGAAAGTCCAGGCAGCATTATGGGGTCATGACACCATTGACATTATCATTGAAGATCCTGAAGGAAATTCTGCAATTATTTCGGAAAAAGCAATTAAAGAGAAATTTAAAGCGAAAAAGTAATTGCTTTTTCCATAATCCTTCTCCTTTCAGTCAAAGTATTTCAGAAAAAGCAGTGAAAGAAAAGTTTAAAGCAAAGAAATAATAATTCTATCATGCTTGTTGAGCAAGAGGCACTTCCCGCAGAGCACTGTATTGTTTTTGACGAGCAGGAATAGCATAAATGTTTCCAAGAAGGCTATGTATTGCATGACGAAGCCCATCTTCATATGCACTTCTTAATTCCTGATCGCGAGCAAGATTTTGTTCACCTACAGACCTATATCCTTTAAATCGAATAGTAAATTCAACAGACTCTCCACGCTGAATTTTTTCTTTTTCAGTCAAAGAAGGGAAAGAAGAAGCAAAGGAGTATTGAAGTTCCGTGCGGAGATATGCTGCAAAAGAAGCTGGAGAAGAAACATCAACGAATTTGCCAGGACTGCAAGTAAGAGGTTTTTTTCTCTGAATTCGTACAGAAGCCTTTACTCCATCTGGACTAAGCATAGGAACGTGATCATAAACAACAACACCAATATCCTCTGTTGTTGAACCATCACGCCATCCTTCTTCATTTGGTTTTGGTGCTCCGTTCATCAACTCTCTTTTCCGATATTGTGCAGATTTTAATGAACAAACACCATAACGATGAATAACAGCAGAATCGTCACCTGAAAAGTAGCGAACGTGAAGCGTTGTTTTTTGGTGAGAAAACACAGCAACATATCCTGCTTCATCTGCGTGAATAACTAATTGATCAAGACCACGAAGTGCAAGAAATGCGTCAATGGTTTCTGCAACCGCATTTTTACCAGAATGTGGTTGTGCTTTTAATAATCCAACTAAACCTTCTTCTTCTATAACAAAGGCAACAGGATCTTTGTATATCCGAGAGCCCCAGAGAAGTTCACTCTTCTCTGTAGAGGTCATGGAACTCCCTTGTGCAGCATTTATTCTATTAAAATCAGGACCACGAGACCCAGGAAAAGAATCAAAAGGAGATGAACGAAAAGACAAGACAGAGGTAGGTGAAGGAGAACTGTACGGCGTTCCGTACCTAATACATCTCACCTCTTATTCCCATGCTCTTTTCCTTAAACAAACTTCTATATAAACCTTGCGACACACATTCCTATCAGAATAATTTGAGATAATTTTATTCCTGTTTCATAATATTTATAAACCACTACTTTATTCTTTACCCTATGTTCAACACGCTTCAAGAAATAAAACATCTCAGAAAAAAGTTCAATCTCACGCAGGGAGAGCTCGCGAAATTTGCAGGAGTTTCACAATCATTGATCGCGAAAATAGAGAGCAACAAAATAGATCCCACATTCACCAACGCGCAAAAAATCTATTACGCATTGCAAACCCTTTCTGAGAAAGATGAGAAAAAAGCAGCTGATTTAATGAACAAAAATCTAATCTATCTCGAGCAAGAGGACTCATTGAAAATTGCGATTCAACGAATGAAAAAGCACAGCATTTCACAGCTTCCTGTGTTAGACAATAAAAAAGCAGTAGGCATTATTTCTGAAACAGCAATTTTGGATGCGATTATGAACAATAAATCTGCTGATACGCAGATTCAGGAAATTATGGGCGAAGCACCACCAACAATTGACACGCATGCGTCAATGAAAGTGGTTTCACATTTGCTCAAATTCTATCCACTTCTTTTAGTAGCAGAAAAAGGTAAATTACTCGGTTTGATTACAAAATCAGATTTGTTAGAAAGTGCGTATCAGTAGAAGTTCACTTTTTTCTTTATGTTCTTCTCATTTTTTGGTTTAGATTTATTATTTCTCTTAAAAATAAATAATAAAAGCATAGGGATTCATTAGGACTGTCAGGCGATTATATTATGTTGTAAGGCAATGACACGCACCAGCTTATTGTATATTCGCTCAACAAAGAAAAAAATGTCAGGGGGACCCATTGCCGCAGCAATGGGGTATTTATTAAGTAATTTCCAAAAAAAACATAAGAAAAAACAAGAAAAAATAATCAAGAAGAAAATAACAAAAAACCTACTGCTTCACTTCACTCATAGTCTGATTCTGCGCTTCACGATAAATCTGCGCAAAAGCAGGAGTAATGACAAGATAATCATCACCAAAGCCAGCAATGTCCCCTTCGATTGCATCGCAGGTTTTCTTGAGTTTGTTAATCGCGCGTTTGAGTTCAACAAGATCTTTGTCTTTTAATGGTTTAATGTTCACAAGCACAATGGTATTTCCATCACGAAGTGCATCAAGAACAGATTTGACATCTGCAAAATCAGTAAGAGCGTAAGGGCGTACAATGATTTTGGATTTATTTGCTTCATGGCCGGAGGTATCCAACTCAACATATTCATCTTCAACGTCACTCATTGGCGTGCTATCTTCACCAAGCAATCTTTTTCGCATTTCAGAAAAAAGTCCCTTCATGTTCTCTCCTCCTCTCACTGTACTTCTGTCACTATTATGAAATTCTTACAGAGAGTTCTATATAAAGTTTACGATTATCATAGAAGAGGAGAGACTCCAATAAACTACCAAGGAGTAATCATAAAAATATATATAGGGAGATAAAGAACCTAGAACAAGAATATGGAGGATGAAGAAGAATGGAGAGAAAACATACAATTGTTCAAAAGATAGGAACATGGTCATTTATTGTGGGAATTATTATTGCTATGGCAGCAGGATTCTGGGATCTAAATGCATTGATTGTCTCAGTCCTTATTGTCCTTGGCTTGATCGTTGGATTTCTTAATGTTACAGGAGAAGAAACAACACCATTTTTGCTTGCAACAGTTTCATTGGTTATTGTTGCGGCAGTAGGACAAGGAGTACTTGGACAAGTAGAAGTCATTGGACCAAAACTTCAGCAAGTGTTGATAACATTTATCACATTTATCATCCCAGCAACAATTATTGTTGCATGTAAGGCAATATATTCCTTGGCTGCAGATTAAGTTTTATTTTTTTATTTTCTTTTTTAAATTTATTTTTACACGCAGAAACATCACTAACACGCACCAATATTGCTAATGATTCGCCAAACAGCAAAAAGTATCTTTAAATATTTATATTATAAATAAAAAACAATCAGAAAACACAAAGTATAAATTCTCAAAGAAACAAAAAAGCAACATGGAACAAAAAAGTGTGAAGCAGGAACAGAATACCACTCTCCAGACAACGCAATCGCACGTTGAAGATATTAAAGCTGCATATCATGATTTTGAAACCTATCTTCTGCGAAATGGCATTTTTCTCGCACGAGACACAGGAATAGGATATTGGGGAGTCACACACATTGATGCGGTGCACAAAGCATTACAGGAAGTAGAAGTGCACAAGCATAAACAATTCATTGATCTCGGAAGTGGAGATGGAAGAGTTGTCCTTATGGCAGCAGCGATGGGAATCCAGGCAACAGGTATTGAAGCAGATGACTGGCTCACCAACTGCGCACTGGATATGAAGCGAAAGATAAAACATCCTTCAATGGAAAACGCGCAATTTTTCAAAGAAGATTTCATGAAGTTGGATCTCAGCAAATACGATCTTATCTACATCAGCCCAGACAAACCGTTTTACAGAGGACTTGAGCAAAAACTGAAAAAAGAAGCGCAGGGAAAAATACTTGTCCATGGCTTTGAATTTCAACCAAGCACACTAAAAAAAGAAAAAGAGATTGTCATGAATGGAAACATGTTTGTGCTGTATGGGACGTGAAAAAGATGAAACTTCTTTTTATCTGTAATCAGAATAAAAACAGGAGCACAACTGCAGAAGAAATGATGAAAACAAAATTTGAAACAAAATCCGCAGGATTATTTAATGAAAAACCTGTTCAAGAACGAACAATAGCATGGGCAGATGTAGTGATTGTCATGGAAGATGCGCAGCGCAAAGAGCTTGCAAAAAGGTTTCCAAAACAATATCTTCAAAAGAAAATTCTAACGTTAAACATCCCAGATGTGTATTCTTATAATCAACAAGCGCTCAAAGAAATCATCAGTAGAAAGATGAAAGAACTTGTCAATCAAGCCATGCTATAACTTGTTGTTGTACTTCCTGTTTTTTTGAGAAGAAGCGAGTCTCACTAATAGACAAAGAAGGAAAATGACGCGTAACCTTGTAAATCTTCTTTTTATGATACAAAGAAATGATTGTAATAATCCAGCTCATAAAGTACACCTCACATCTCCCCATTCTCATACCGTACGAGCCAACGAAAAAATGCTGTTTCTGCGGTCTCCTGAAAATAATATAATTCTGAAACCTTTCCTGCAACAGAATTTCTCGTCAAAATAAACAAATCAAATGGAATTTTCCCTGCAATCGTAAAAAATTGCAGTGTAATCGCCCATGCTGGTGCAGAAGCAGATAATATGGTATCTCCAACTGCTCCTGATGGAATTTTATCCTGCTGATCACTGTTTTCTTCTTCATTTATTTGCATAACGACCCCTCCAATACGTTGTGAAAAAAAGATTCACGCACAAGTTCTTGCGTAATAAAATGAACCTGCTTCTCAGCAAAAGAGAACGCAGTATCAAGCTGACAAAGAAACCGATCTGCTTCTGTCTTTGTTTGGAAAACAAGATCAACAATGTACACAGAACCATCTGTGGCATAAAGATTATTCAGACAGCCCTGCTGTCGGATGAATCGTTCAAAGACAGAACGATCCTCCAACGCAGGGTGAACGCTGAGTTGAACGCGAATAGGAAATCCAAGCTGGCTAAAATCAAGAAGAGCGGTATATTTCTGGATCACACTTTTTTGAAGCAACTGAAGGCGCTTTGTTACTGTAATTCTGCAGAGATCAAGACCTTTGCTTAACACCAAAACTGGCTGCCGTGCGTTCTCGCGAAGTTGTGCAAGCAAGCGCAAATCATTACGCAATATTTTTTGTTCAATCGTTTCTTTGTTTGTTTCCATGCAAAATATATAAACAGAACATATTAATAGTTCTTCCGACGAGTTTTCCGAAAAGTTTACGGATAAACCGAAGGATTTTCGGATAAAGCGAATAGGTTTCGGCAAAAATCAAAAATCAGCTGTTTTTTTCGGATATGGCGAAAGGGTTTTGGGAAAAATAGAAGAAAAAGAGAGAAGAAAAGAAGCTAAAGAAAATACAGTAAACCTACTCAACAGGATGAAATTCTCTTCTTTTATGCTGCGGTTTTCCAGGAATCAAGAACTTCCTGTTTTTGCTCAAATCAGTAAAATCATCACACACTTCATGAAGATGTTTCGAAGTCGTTTGTCCAAACGCGATAACTTCTGCACGGCAACCGTGGGATTTCAAATAGAGCAATAAATCCTTAAAGTCGCCATCACCACTGACAAGAATAACAGTATCTACTTTTGGACTTAATCGAACTGCGTCCATTGCGATACCAATGTCCCAATCTCCTTTTTTCGCGCCGCCTGCGAAGATTTGAATATCTTTTGCCTTCACTTCAATGCCCATCTTCTCAAGCGCATCGTGAAAAACCTTTTCTTCTTCAATGTCGGTTTTAATGACATAAGCAATAGAGCGAATTAATTTCCGACCAGCAACAGCATGACGAAGAATTTCACCAAAATTAACTTTGCAATTATACAACTGCTTGCCGCTGTAATAGAGATTTTGGACATCAAATAGAACTAAGACGCGCTGTTCTTTGTGTTTCATGATACATTCTGAGCAGAAGAGGTTTATAATTGTTTTGAAAACGAATCATTTAAATACAATAACGAAGAGAACATCCTCATGACAAAACCAATCATCACTCCATGGGAAGTCAAAGGAAATATTGATTACAGCAAGCTCATTAAAGAATTCGGCACACAACCTATTGACGACAAACTCCTCCAGAGAATCCAAAAACACACAAAAACGCTCCATCCATTTCTGAGAAGAAAAATCTTTTTCAGTCATCGAGACATGGACAAAGTGCTCGATGTATATGAAAAAGGACAACCATTTTACTTATACACTGGACGTGCGCCTTCTGGTCCAGTGCATCTTGGTCACGTTGTGCCATGGCTTTTTACCAAATGGCTCCAAGACGAATTCAATGTAACTCTTTTATTCCAAATTCCAGATGAAGAAAAATTCCTGTTCAAAGAAAATCTCACGTTAGAAGACAGCAAAAAATGGGCGCATGAAAACATTCTGGACATTATCGCGTTAGGGTTTGATCCAAAAAAAACAAAAATTTTCCTCGATACAGAATATGCAGGAACAATGTATAAGCATGCCTGCCAAGTCGGAAAACGCATTACTTTTTCCACGGCAAAAGCAACGTTTGGATTTACCAATGAAAGCAATCTCGGACAGATATTTTACACCTGCATGCAATCTGTGCCTGCATTCCTACCCAGCATTTTCGAAAAGAAACCAACCCTTTGCTTAATTCCATACGCGATTGACCAAGACCCTCATTTCAGAATCACGAGAGATGTTGCAGAAAAATTAGGATATCCAAAACCCGCAGGAATCCACTGCCGCTTTTTGCCAGGATTGCAAGGCATGGAAACGCAGGGGAAAATGTCCTCCTCGGAAGAGTCAAGCGCAATTTATACAACTGATACCCCAGAGCAAGTCAAAAAGAAAGTGATGCGATACGCTTTCTCTGGTGGACAAACAACCATTGAAGAACATCGAAAACTTGGAGGAAATCCTGACGTGGACATCAGCTACCAATGGCTCACGTTTTTTGAAGAAGACGACAAAAAGCTGGAAAAGATATACAAAGACTATAAGTCCGGAAAGCTCCTGAGCGGAGAATTAAAACAAATTCTAGTGAATAAAATCAATAATTTCTTAAAGAACCACCAAGCGAGTCGCGAAAAGGCAAAGAAGGACATTGAGAAGTTTATGTTAAGAGATTGAAAGCTAATTTATACTCTTGCAGAAAAAATAAGAATAAAACAGACCTAATTCTCATTTTCTAAGGTAAAAAGGTGTTTATAGGAAAAATATCGAACTCTGACAATTCTTGGAGGAGTTCGATATTTTTGTGCGCCGTTCATGGCGCACGTAAGAACAAAAAATGTACTGAATTTTTCTCCCTATAAATGTTAGTTTTTTCCTATAAATGTTAGTTTTTTTAAAAACAACCATTTAGAACCACCAAAAAGTGACAAAAAACCACAAAATATATAAATAAGTGCCACCTTATGGTAGTAAAATAAGTCAAAAGACTACAGTGATGACGAAAATGGAAACAACACAAACGGTATTTGAAAGAGAATTATATGAGACATTTACACGCTGGCTTTTAGAGAATCGTATCGATAAAGAAGGAGAAGTAACAGCACCTTTAGTAGATGATTTTGATAGACGCCTTAAAGCAGCATTTGCTGATGAAGAACTGCAAGGAAATTTGAGTACAGTTCGTGACTTCGTTGAAGGACTTCCCGTGTATGTGCAATTAGAGCAAGTACAAATGGGAGAGATACGAGAAGAGTATGAGGCACTTTCAAAAAAAGATACAGAAAGAACATTCGCTTCTTATCAAATTCCAAAGAATGAAGAATTAAGAGAAAAAATCGCAGCGCTTGGTTTGTCAGAAAAAGAGAGCAAACGTGTTCTTAAAGCAAACCAGAAACAGCGACAGAAATTACTTGGACAATATTTTGATGAAAAAATAGATACGCTTGTTGCAACCTATCAGAGAAGTACAGACACAGAACAAAGTACAGATAGCGTTATTGATAAAATTGACGCGCTTGCAGAAATTCTTGATAATAAATACGAACAAAAAGCAGCAACTGCAAAACACAGAATCTACGAAATCGCTGAAGACAGAGAAATTGTACAACATGTTGAGAAACCTACTCCAAAATATCAGATACCAAGAACAAGAAAAAGACCAATATCGTACACAACAGAGTCTCTGGAAGAAGCAAGAGAAATTAAAGCAGGAACCATTTATCATGAACCAAGAAAACCAACACGATTTGTCGTTGGAGAAGAAAGAGTACGACAGAGTTTAGAAAGATACGTTCCAAAATTATACAATGAGCTTTATAGAGTACAGGAAACAGGAACACAAGAAGTAATCCCTGAAGTACTAAGAAATGCAACACCTTTCCAAAAATATGAAATTCAAGAACCTCTTTACTTCAAAGAACCACAGAAAGGATTCAGATTAGAAGATGCTGTTCCAACAATTGGATTGTTAGAATCCCTTACAAATAAAGCAATAGAAATAGAAGTTCCAGAAGCACCTGCAAGAAGTAGGTTTATAGAAAAAGAACCAGTAGGAATAGAAGTAGATGATGCAACTATAGATAGATATTTAGCAAGACAAGCAAATGAGAGTGGATTAGTTCTTATCAAAGAAGATGAAGGGTTCGTTCACATTAAAGAAGAAGATCTTACATATATTGCACCTAAAATAAACCCTGCACAAAAAGTTGTGGACAAAATCCGCGCGCGAAGAGCAGCGAAAGAAGCAGCTGCAGCAAAAGAAGCAGAAGCAAATTATGAACGCCCAACTGCAACAGCATTGTACACTCCACTACTCACAAAACTTGTCTTAGCTATGCCTTCTTCATTTTATGAAACAAGACAACCTGAAGAAACAGGATTTGTTCTTATCAATGAAGATGAAGGATTCGTTCACATTAAAGAAGAAGATCTTACATATATTGCACCTAAAATAAACCCTGCACAAAAAGTTGTGGACAAAATCCGCGCGCGAAGAGCAGCGAAAGAAGCAGCTGTAGAAGAAGCAGCAACCTATGAAAAACTCGCTGCAGCTCCATTATACACACCAAAACTAACAGAACTTGCATTGGTAATGCCTTCTTCATTTTATATACCATTACCTGCAATCGTCATGCCTGAACCAACAGTAATAAGAGAAGCAAATGCGCGAGAAGAAAAACAAAAAACAGCGCTTGCAGAAGTATACAGAATTTTAAATGAACACACCACAGCAGTTGCACAAAGAAAAGAAGCAGCAAGAGCAGAAGAAGTAGTAGCATACGGAAAAGCAGGAGCAGATTTCTTCAAGAATTACAATCCTGACGCAGCAGAAGTTGCAACAATGCCAGTAGTAATTGAAAGAGTCGAATCAGATGACGTCCTTGAGAACAGAATACGAAGAGAAAGTAGATTCTCACAAATAAAAGGAGCTATTACAGCAGTTGCAACAGTAGCAGCAGCAGTGACAGCACTTGTCGGTGGACTTGGTTATTTCGCAAAAATCAGTAACGATGCAGTAAGCGCAGTATACGAGAGCTTAAAACCAAAAATATCCATCGTTGAAACAGTGCTTGAAGAATATGGAAATATTGTAAGTGGAGAAGAAGTAAAACCAGTATATACTCCTGAAGTAGCACCTGTAAAAAAAAGTGTTGAAACAGAACAACGAAGTTATACTCCAAATAAAAGAAGTTATGAAGCACCAATAAACCGCGAAAGAGACAGTGCAGAGAATCTTGGACTAAAATCTTCAAGTCAAAGTTATGATGATATGAAAGTAAGTCTTTCAGAAATAAAGGTAGATTATACTCCTGTTATTACTGGACATGTTGACGTAGAAGTAAAAAGACCATCGCAAACAACAAATGAACTTTCCAGCGAAACAACGAAAGAGATAGTAAAGCTTTACAAAGCGCAACAAACAACAACTGCTCAATACACAGTCCAAATTGATCCATGGGAAATGGCAAGAAAGAGAGCAGAGTTAGAAGCATTTAAAGAAAAAAGAGAAAACTGGGAAAGTGCAAAAGCATTGCTTGACCAGTATGATGCAATCTTGGCAAGTACAAGCACATATCCAATACAAGAATAATTTTATTTCTATTTTTTAGTTCTTCTTCATTCTAAAAGAGCACCAAGCAGAAAAGTATATATACCTCTTTTTCTCAAAAAGAGAATATGGTGAAGAAAAGCAAGGGAAAAGCAAAGAAATATGATCAAGAACTCGGTCTCCGCTCTGATGATGATCTCAAAAAAGCAGAAGAGTATCTTGGTAGTGCAAGTTCAACATTACCGCTTTCGCAATCCTTTTTTCTGACGAGTATTCTTGGATTAGTAGTCTCTGCAGTACTCACGGTTTATGGAAGAATCAGTCCAACATGGGGATTTACATTCTGTTTAGTGTTTGTGATGATGTTCATCGCAAGCTTTGTTTCTATTACCCCGCATGGAAAGGATTTGTAAATAGAGTTGAGAAAACAAACTAGAGAAAATAATCTATTCATACATCTGATACTGCTTCGTCAAATCCAAGACCTTCGCACGGACATTTTTCAATCGTTCTTCGTTCTCATAATTTTTCACCGCTTCAGCAATCCACAAACCAATATCCTTCATCTCTGATTCTTTCATCCCACGACAGGTCAATGCAGGTGTTCCAAGACGAATTCCCGATGGATCAAATGGTCCTCGAGGATCGTAGGGAATGGTATTTTTATTCACCGTAATCCCTGCTTTATCAAGCGCAGTCTCTGCTTGCTGGCCAGTCACACCAAGTTTCGTGAGATCAACAAGAAGCAAATGATTATCTGTTCCGCCAGAAACAAGACGAAGTCCTTGTTCCATTAAACTATCTGCAAGCGCTTGTGCATTCTTAACAATCTGTCGCGCAAATACAGTGAAGCTTGGTTGCAATGCTTCACCAAATGCAACTGCTTTTGCCGCGATTGCGTGATTATGCGGCCCACCCTGCAATCCAGGGAAGACGGCCTTGTCAATACGCTGCGCAAGTGTTAACTTGCTTTCTGGATGATATTTTTGTTTCAGAGGATCTTCAATTTTCGAAAGAATGATTGCGCCACGAGGACCGCAGAGGGTTTTGTGTGTTGTCGTCATAACAACATCAGTGAATGGAAAAGGACTTTGGTGTACTCCACCGGCAACAAGCCCTGCGATGTGACTCATGTCCACCATAGAATATGCGCCAACCTCATTTGCGATTTCCGCAAATTGTTTGAAATCAATTGCGCGAGGGTACGCCGTATACCCTGAAACAATCATTTTAGGCTGCTCGACAAGTGCCATTTTTCGAACAGCATCCATATCAAGTTGTTCTGTTTTTTTGTCAACCCCATATTGAGAAAATGAGTAATATTTTCCAGAGAAATTGACTGTGTGTCCATGCGTCAAATGACCACCCTGTGCAAGACTCATCCCCATGACTTTGTCTCCACGTTCAAGCAATGCGAAATAGATCGCTGCGTTCGCAGGACTTCCAGAGTACGGCTGCACGTTTGCATGTTCTGCGCCGAAGAGTTTTTTTGCACGGTCAATGGCAAGCTGTTCAACTTCATCAATAAATTCATTGCCTCCATAGTACCGTTTTTTAGGGTATCCTTCAGAATATTTATTGTTGAGAACACTGCCAAGTGCTTCAAGCACTGCTTTGCTGGGAAAACTTTCGCTGGGAATCATTTCCAGGCCATCGTGTTGTCGTTGTTTTTCGTGTGCAATAATCTCAGCAACGACAGGGTCGAAAGAAGTGATTGGGGTGGTAAAATCTTTTGCAAAGCTCATAAAAAAAGACAATGCTGTCAACTTTAAATTGTTTATTGTTTGGGAGTGTTGGGAATAAAATAGTTGTTTATAGCGACAAAAACAACAACAATGGCACAGACGGTCTTGTCACTTCGTTCCAAGCCCTACTCCGCAAACGAGAACCCTAGCCTTCACTACGTTCAGGCATAGGAACCTCGTTCGCTCCGTCTGGCCCTGTTGTTTTTGTCAGTCAGAAACGCACAAGGTCGAACTTTTCACTGAAATCTTTGATTTCAGTGTGTTACAAATCGCTAGATTTGAAACACTGTGAGGTCTTGTGCGTTAAGACGCGAGCATTAGTCGAGCGTCTTTATGATTAAAATAAATATAAAATCAAAATCAAAACAAATCTTCCCAAAATAACACACAAACAACCGAAATTATATAAATCCAAACAATATTAACACCCCCATGGTCAGCATTCTCGATGAAACAATAGAGCCAACATCATTTATTGAAGCACCAAGCAAAACAGAATATATTATCAACCTCATCAAGCCAATTGTTTCAGAAATTGTTATTGCACTGATCATTCTCCTCATCGGATTTATTGTAGGAAAACTCATAGGCAAAACTGCACATTGGATACTCCGAACAGTGGACATCAACAAATACTGGAAAGAACTCACCGGAATGAATTGGAGAATTGACGCAGCAGTCAGCGGCATTTTATCAGGAATTATTTATTTCATTGTCATTGTGATGGTACTTAACGTACTGGGTCTTTCAACAATCATCGCAAAAATATTGGGATTCGGCATCATGATTATTATTTTAATTTCAGTTATCCTTGCAGGAAAAGATTTCATCCCCAATTACGTCGATGGACTACGCTTGTATAAACGGTTGAAAGTAAAAGATGTTGTTATCATTGATGAGACTAAAGGTAATGTAGAAGAAATAACATGGACTGACACAAAGATCCTGACAGAGAATGGAGATCACTTATACATTCCGCACAGTATATTTCTGAAAAAAGGATTCAAAAAATTAAAGTAAAGAATGAAAATAAAGAAAAAGCAGTAAAGAGAAAAAGGAATAAAAAAGCTGAAGAGAAAGAAAAAGAATTAAAAGCAGAAGAATATTCTCAAAAAAGAAAATGGAAACAAACGAAAAAGAGAAGCAGCAACAGAACAATCATAAAGACCAAAAAGCAGCAGTATTGCACTGGGCAGATCAAGTTGCAGAACGAGTGATTCAAGTAAAAGGAGACAAAGAGAAATATACAGTTGCGTCAGGCATTACGCCAAGCGGAACTGTTCACATCGGAAATTTTCGAGAGATTATCACCACAGAATTAATTGCGCGTGCATTGAGAAGTAGAGGAAAAAAGGTACGCTTTATTTATTCGTGGGATGATTACGATGTTTTTAGAAAAGTTCCTGCAAACATGCCAAAACAGGAAATGCTCGAAACTTATCTTCGACAATCTATTGTTGATGTTCCTGATCCATTTGGAAAAGAAGAATCCTACGCACGTCATCATGAAGTGGAAGTAGAACAAGCAATCCAAAAAGTAGGAATTCAGACAGAATTTCTCTATCAAAGCAAGAAATACAGAGCAGGTGAGTATGCTGAGCAAATTATCCATGCGCTAAAAAACAAAGAAAAGATAAAAGCAATTCTAGATAAATATAGGGAAGAACCATTAGACGAAAGTTGGCTTCCAGTAACAGTCTTCTCATTAAAAGATAAAACTGACAAAGTCCACAATCTTCGTTGGGATGGAAAGCAAACTGTTTCCTATGAATTAGAAGATGGCACAACAGAGCATGCGGATATTTTCAAATCAGGAAATGTCAAATTGCTTTGGCGAGTGGATTGGCCAATGCGTTGGGCGTGGGAAAAAATAGATTTCGAACCAGGGGGAAAAGATCATTCCACTGTTGGAGGAAGTTTTGATACAGGAAAAGAAATTGTCAAACTGTTCAATTGGGAAGCACCAGTCTACCATATGTATAATTTTATTAGTATCAAAGGTGGCGCTGGAAAAATATCATCAAGTTCAGGAGAAGTCATTACATTGAATGACTGTCTCGAAATCTATGAACCGCAAATCGTCAGGTGGCTCTTTGCAGGAACACGTCCAGGAGCTGAGTTTGCGATTTCTTTTGACGCAGATGTCATTAAAATTTACGAAGACTTTGACAAGTGCGAACGAATTTATTATGGCGAACACAAGGATGTCAGTGAAAAGGAGTTAGCGAACCAAAAACGAATTTACGAACTCTCTTGCGTTAAAGAAGAAGAAATACCAAAGACAATACCCTATCAACCTGGATTCCGTCATATCACCAACGTGCTTCTCCAAAATGAATTAGACATCGAAAAATCCATTGGCTATTTTGAGAAACAACTAAAATCAAAAGAAGATAGAGAACGATTGCACCTGCGAGCAGTATGCGCGAAAAACTGGATTCTCAAATACGCCCCAGAAGAGTTCAAATATACTATCAATAAAACAGTCCCGCAGGATGTCAGGGACAAACTCACCAAAGAACAAAAAGCGAGCCTCCACGAACTTGCAAAACGATTAGAGGAGAAAGAATGGGAAGACAAAGAACTCCACGAAGAATGTTATATTATTCTCAAGAACAATAATTTAGACACAAAGAATTTCTTTACTGCGTGCTATAACGTGCTGATCAGCAAAGACAAAGGACCAAAATTAGCAGCGTTCTTGATTGAGATTAAAGAAAAGGCAGTTCCGTTGTTGAAGAGTGTGTAGATTTAGTGTGTAAGAGAGAAATAAGCGTACATCAGTGCAAGAGAAAGTGAAGGAATAGCAACAACAGGCAAGAGGACTGATAAACAGCCAGAAGTTTCTTCCTTTGGCTGAGAGTTCATTGCAATTTGTTCGAGAGGAGAAGGCATTGGAGTTGATGCAGCTCGAGAAGAAGGATGTTGTGGAGTTGTTTCATCTTCATAAACAAGTCCATAAAGAGGTTTTAACTCTGTTATTCTCACGCCAGAGATACTGGAGGGCTCTGATCGAATTACATACAAGCGAAGAGTAGGAACAGCATAAACGTTGGTCGTCCTAATAGCTCGATTTGTAGAAGAAACAGTTTGAACACGATAAACAAGTTCTTTTGCAGGATACTTTGTGGGAAAATTAGTCATGAATGAGAGAAGGAAGAAGGAGTATTAAAATGTTATAGTAAACGCACCAAATTATCGTAAGAAAAATAGTGTGTTTACTATTCAGCGGACGCAAGACAAATTACGATTATTAATTGCGTCCGCTATACAATAATTAAGGCACAGATAGTAACATTTAAAAAGAACCTCCTTTTCTCAAGAGATATGACAACAAGACATGGCGGATCGCGTTATAGAACACGAAAAACATTCAGAAAGAATTGCAAAGAACATGGTAAAATCAGCATTACACGCTACTTTCAAAAATTAGAAAATGGAGAACATGTACTTCTCAAAGTAGAACCAGCAGTGCAAAAAGGCATGTATCATGCACGATTCCATGGCTATCCAGGAGTAGTAGTAGGAAAGCGTGGCAGATGTTATCTTGTTATGATCAATGATCAAGGAAAAAAGAAAGAATTAATTGTCCACCCAATCCATCTTAAAAAACAGGACAATCCAAAACAAGTAGCAGTAATTAAAAAATAAAATAACACGAGAAAAAATGACAAACCCACAAGTAGTTGAAGAAGTTCCATTAAACATTGTTGAAGTAAAAGAAATGCTCAAGAAAATCAAAGAACGAGATACAGAACTCAATTTCCGAGCGCAGAAAACAGCAGAATATCTAGATGCAATTAACACAATTAAGCCAAAACAAGCAAAAGAATTAAAAGAAAAACTAACTGAATTGGAAATTCCGCGAGTAAGAGATGTACAAATTCAAAAAATTATTGATATTATGCCATTGACAGCAGAAGGAGTCAAAACAATTCTTATTGGATTTAATATTTCTGTGACTGCAGACAATGTCAAGAAAGTTGTTTCTCTTGTCAATGAATATGTTGAAAAGCCAAAGAAACAGAAAGAAGAAGTAGAAACGCCTGCTGAATAATTTTGTGATTTTCTAATTGATATCCCTTATATTCTTAAACACCACAAATCGCCAGTTTAACACATGATGGTATTTCTAATTGCGATTAGTAATCCTTTGTGCAAAGCCCAAAGTATCTTCAGAGAATTTTAATAATATTAGAATAATCAAAAATTTAGTTTATAATGGATTAAAGAGCGTATTATAGAATCTAAAATGTACATTATCCTCTATCCACCATAACACTTCCCACATCCATGAGTGTTCTGTACATATGCTGAGAGAGGAGTCCATATTTTCTTCTTAATTTTAAAGAGTTAAATCCAAGATCAAAGAGATCATTCATTGCAAGAGCATAAGTTGGACTTCGGGTAACGCCAGCAGCACAATGAACAACTAATGCGTCGACAGAACGATAATGCATTTCAAAATCATAAATCATTCTCCGCGCAGTTCCTACATCAAAAAGTTCTTGAGTGTCCATTATCCAATCAAGTGATTCAAATAACATTGAAGCAGGTCTTTCTCCTTGATAGTCTCCAAGTGAAGCAACACAAAATTGACTGATGGAACAGACATTTGGTGAAAGTGATCTATCAATATCACCATCAGCAACAGATCCATAATCCAGAATCGCTGTGTACAATGGTGATGGCTGCAATGGAGGACAGGGATAATCTTTTGTTCCTTCAAGACGAACGACTAACGTAGGACAAGCAGGAATATGTTTTGCAGCTTTATCCTCATTAAATATGTAAAGTTTCTCAATCATATAGCAAAGAAATAAAGATTCATTTTTAAACGTAATGAAGAAAAAATAAAAAGAATAAAAAATAAGTAACTACATCATACCCATACCAGGCATGCCGCCCATAGAAGGCATTGGAGCTTTCTTCTCTTCTGGAAGATCGCCAACAAGCGCTTCAGTGGTCAATATCATACCTGCAATCGATGCTGCGTTCTGCAATGCGCTTCTGCACACTTTTGTTGGATCAATAACTCCTGCTGCAAAGAGATCAGTAATCTCATCAGTACGTGCGTTATACCCAATATTGTACGCTGCATTAGTCAAGCGTTCAACAATAACACCACCGTCTTTGCCAGCGTTTGCCGCAATCTGGCGAAGAGGTTCTTCAAGCGCGCGTTTCACAATAGCAATACCTGTATTTTGATCAGCATTGTCTCCTATAACAGAAGCTAAGCTACCAATTGCGCGGAATAAAGTAATTCCCCCACCTACAACAACACCTTCTTCAACAGCTGCGCGAGTCGCGTGAAGCGCATCATCAACACGTGATTTCTTTTCCTTAAGTTCTGTTTCTGTTGCTGCGCCAACATTGATCACTGCAACGCCACCAGAAAGTTTTCCAATGCGTTTTTGAATATCTTTTTTGTCATATTCAGACTCTGTTTGTTGTGCTTGTGCGTGAAGCATCGTGATACGTCTTTGAATGACTGCTTTGTCTCCTGCACCTTCAACGAGAACAGTTTTCTCTTTGTCCACTTTGACTTTTTTTGCTTTTCCAAGTTGTTGAATCCCAGTCTGTTCGAGTTTCATTCCTTTTTCTTCAGAAATAACTTGCCCTCCTGTGAGTACAGCAAGATCTTCAAGCATTGCTTTTTGGTCATCGCCAAAGCCAGGTGCTTTGACCGCGACAACTTTGATTGCACCGCGGAGAATGTTTAGAACAATTGCTGCAAGTGCTTCTCCTTCAATGTCTTCGCAGACAATAAAGAGCGGTCGTCCTTCCTGTGCAACTGCTTCAAGAACAGGAACAAGATCTTTGACTTTAGTAATTTTTTTATTGAAAAGCAAAACAAATGGTTCATCAAGAATAGCTTCCATTTTCTCTGCGTCAGTCACCATGTATGGACTGAGGTAGCCACGATCAAACTGCATCCCCTCAACAAGTTCAAGGGTAGTATCCATAGACTTCGCTTCTTCGACAGTAATGACACCATTGTGACCTACTTTTTCCATTGCGTTTGCAATGAGTGCGCCCACTTCTTCATCGTTGTTTGCGGAAATAGTTGCGACTTGCAAAACTTTGTCTTTTGTTTTCACTTCAATACTTTTTGCTTTAATAGCTGCAACAACAGCTTTTGTCGCTTTTTCAATTCCTTTTTTGACATCAATAGGATTTGCGCCAGATGCAATATTTTTGAGTCCTTCGCGAACAAGTGCTTGCGCAAGAACAGTCGCTGTAGTAGTTCCATCTCCTGCAACATCTTGTGTTTTGGAGGCAACTTCTTTCACAAGCTGCGCACCCATGTTTTCGAATGGATCTTCAAGTTCAATTTCTTTTGCGATAGTCACACCATCATTGATAACTGTTGGACTTCCGTAGCTTTTGCCGAGAATAACATTTTTTCCTTTTGGTCCAAGAGTTACTTTTACTGTGTTTGCGAGTTTATCGACCCCTGCAAGTAATTTTGTTCGTGCTTCATGATCAAAGATGATTTTTTTTGCCATAATTTCTGCCTCCGTTGTTTCTGTTTATTTAGTTATTTTTACGAGAATATCTTCTAATTTGAGAACTACAAGAGTCTCTCCGTTCTGAATAATTTCTGTTCCTGCAAAATTTTCATAGATAACAATATCGCCAACAGTAAGGGGGCATTTATCCATTTGTGGAATTGCAATAACAGTCCCTTCTTGACTTTTTTCTTGTGCAGATTCTGGAATATAAATGCCACCTTTTGTTTTTTCTTCTAATTTTTTTGGTTTAATTACTACTTTATTATTTATTGGTTCTAGGTTCATGGGAATAACCTCCGTTATTACTTTATTTTTTCCATCAATATGTGGAGGGAAGAATAGAAAATGGGAATTTTTGCTGATATTTAAAGGTTGTGAAGGAGTTCATGGACTTTGCGCACAACACTCGCTACATCCATTCCATGCTTTTTGTACAAATCAGATAGTCCACCGCTTTCTCCAAATTCTTGCATCCCAATACTTATTATCTTATTTCCCTGTCCAATCTGCGCTACACTATACGCAACTTCCCGTGCAAGAATTTTGTGATGCGCGTCATGCACAGTCACAAGAGGAACACCTGACGGAATGAGTTCTCTAAATGCATCGGAATTCAAGTGCGATAAACTAAACACATCAATCACACGAGCAGCAACACCTTCTTTTTCAAGCAAAACAGCTGCTTGCATCGCTAAATCCAACCCCGCTGCAGAACCGAGGAAGATAACAGAAGGAACAACACCATGAGCAACATCTTTCACCACGCGAGCGCCTGTTCCATGAACAATCGCAGAGCGAGAATACAAAGGCAATTTTTGCCTTGTCAATCGTAAGTATGCTGCTTTATTTTCTGTATAAACCAGTTTCATAATCTCCTGCGTTTCATTGCAATCAGCAGGTTCATAACTTTCCATTCGATAAAGATCTGCCATGATGGAAGGAACAATGGTTGATTGATGCGAACCGCCATCCCACTCGACACCTAACCCAGCGTGTGTTCCGATAATTTTGACATCAGCTTCAGCGTAACAAATCGAATTTCGAATCACACCAAGACATTCCTTCACAAAAATATCAAATGTCGCCATCCACGGTTTTTTGCCAGAATACGCAAGACCTGCTGCAACACCAGCCATGTTTGCTTCTGCGATGCCGACTTGAATAAATCGACCAGAAGAATTTATTGCGCTAAACGTGCCAAACTGTTTTGCAAAATCATCCATTTTCACAGAACCACCAACGCCTGCAGTCACGCACACAATGCGAGAATCTGCTTTTCCTAACGCAACAATATATTTTCCAAATGCATCACGAGTTGCGCTTGGTTGTTCAAAAGGAATGATTGCAGGAACAGCGCCAATGTGTTGCTCGAGCGGAACAGTGAATTCTTCTTTCTCAGCAGAACTCAGTTGCAAAGAAGAAATGTACAAATCAATGTCTCCAGGAAATTGCGCGTCAAGCACAGAAATCTGCGCAAGACATTCCTGAATTGCGCGATCATAATCTGCACCTTTTGGCGCAGCACCATGCCAAGAAGAATCACCTTTTCGTGCAGCGTCTGCCATAAAGGTAATGCCCGCACCTTTGATAGTATCTAAGAGAATCATGACAGGAACATGATCTTGCTCTTGAATTTGGTGTGCTTCAGCAATTGCCCAGTGCAATTTTTCCACATCACTGCCATCAACATGAATTGTTGCCCAACCATAACTCTGCCATTCCTGCACAAAGTTGCAGGGAAGTACATCTTTCACTGCGCCATCTTGATCAACTTTATTATAATCCAAGAAAGTGATCATATTATCAAGTTTGAGAACGCCAGCTGATTTTGCGGCTTCAGTAATCCCACCTTTCGCGGATTCACCATCTCCAACAATAGTATAAATTTTGTATTTTTTCTGATCCAATTTTGCAGCGATTGCCATACCAACTGCAACACTTAATCCTTGTCCAAGCGGACCGCCGCAGGTTTCAACGCCAGGTGTTTTCATGTTTAAATCAGTGTGCCCTTGTAATATGCTTCCAAATTTTCGCAATGTTGCAAGTTCTTCTTTGGGAAAGAAACATGCATAAGCAAGCGCACAATAAAGAGCAGGACAGGTATGTCCTTTAGAAAGCACAAGACGATCACGATCTGCCCATAATGGATCTTTCGAATCATATTTCAAAATGTTGCCAAAATACAAAACACTGAGAAGTTCGATGATCGATAAACTACCACCAGGATGTCCACTGCCCGCATTTGCGATTGATTTAATATCTTCATGTCGCAAATGTGCAGCAATTTTTTTAAGCATGCCAAAGTCAACGTCTGTCATGAGAAGAGAAAACAGAGCTGGTTTTTTAAAGGTTATGAAGAACAAAAGACATAAATAGGGGGGACAGAGACAAGAAGAAATAGAAGGTGAAATTATGACTGGAAGTAGATTAGTAAGAGATTTTGAATTAGAATACAAATTACGTAAATGTGAAGAAGCAGGAGTACGAGTACCAAAACCTACAAAATCACTGTTCTCCCCAACATATATTGGAACACGAAGAGATATAGAAATCTATAATTATAGAGGAACAGAAGTGCGAATTCATCCTGGCCATGTTATTGACAACTACGGAAATGTTGTTGATCTCGCAAGATTAGAACAAAAAGCAGCATACAAGCGTGGAGAAATACCTGCTCGAGATTTGTATCAATAAACCAATAATTTTTATTTTTCCTTTTCTATTCACAACAAAAAGAAGTATAAAAAATCATCAAATCGCTGATGAATTGCTTAAATCGCCAAGCTGCTTGAACACAATTCATCTTTTATTATAAAATATTTATTATAAAATAAGAAAAGAAATAATTAAAAAATAAATTCATCAAGCAGACAACATTAATTTTATAAATCAAGTGGACATTCTTTCAAAAATGAGTTTACAAAGATTAGAAGCAGCGTTAGAATTTCAAGAACACTATGAAGAAAGAGTAGCAGAAGCAGCAGATTTTCTAAGAATAAAATTAGAGGAGCGAAAGCCTGAATTCGGCATCGTTCTTGGATCTGGATTAGGAGATCTTGCAAAAGAAATTCAAAATCCAATAATTCTTAACTATAAAGAGATTCCCCATTTTCCGCAACCAACTGCACATGGACATGCAGGAAAACTGTACATTGGAGAACTAGAAGGTGTTCCAATAATTGGACTTAGTGGAAGGACGCATTATTACGAAGTTGCTGCTGAACCACTCAACACAGGAATATTGCAAGTTGTTTTCCCTGTTCATGTTCTCGCGGATCTTGGTGTTCCTAATTATTTCTCAACAAATGCTGTAGGTGGCCTTAATTTAGGATATGAAGTAGGAGATCTAATGATCATAAAATCACATATCAATTTGATTCCAAATCCATTATTGGGAAGACAATATATTATAGATAGAGAGACTGATAAAAAAGCAGTACGATTCCAACCAATGAATGATGCATATGATCCTGAACTTCGAGAACTTTTGAAAGAAGCTGGAAAAGAGCACACAGCACAGATGCATGAAGGAACATACCTTGCAGTCACAGGCCCAACATATGAAACAGAAGCAGAATGTATTGCATTTAGACAAGGATTGCATGCAGATGCTGTTGGAATGTCTACTGCAGCAGAAATTATTGCCGCAAGAAATCGTGGCATGAGAACAGTTGCATTTTCCTGTATCACAAATACGATTAAAGGAGATGGAACAAATGCAACAAATCACGACGAAGTTGTTCGAATATTGGGTTCTCCAGAAGTAAAAGAGCGATTAACAGGAACAGTAAAGAATTTCTTTGGATTATATAGAAAAACGTATATGTCTGTATAAAAAACGTATCTCTAAACAAAATTTGTAATTTTCCCAAATCGCAAAACATATAAATTACTTCCGAAGCATCTAAAAAACACATGCCACAAACAACATTAGGAGAAGGTGCTGATGATAATAAGATCAAAGCAGTAGAACTGGCAAAAGGACAGCGAGAAATTGGCGTTGCAGAATTCTTCGCGAAAAACAGACACCTCCTCGGTTTTGATAACAAGAGAAAAGCACTTCTCACGACAATCAAAGAAGCCGTAGATAACTCCTTAGACGCATGCGAAGAAGCAGAAATTCTCCCCGAGATTCAAGTGGAAATCATCGAAATAGGAGAAGAAAAATTCAGAATTATTGTTGAAGACAATGGTCCTGGAATTGTTAAAAAACAAATTCCAAAAATTTTCGCAAAACTCTTGTATGGAAGCAAGTTCCACAAGCTCGCGCAAACGAGAGGACAGCAAGGAATTGGGATCAGCGCGGCAGTGATGTACGCGCAACTAACCACAGGAAAGCCTGCGAAAATTCTCTCAAAAATTGCAAAAGACAGGCCAGCAACGTATATGGAATTAATGCTGGATACAAAAACAAACAATCCCTCTATCAAAGCAGAAGAAGAAAAAGATTGGCCAGAAAAAGAACATGGAACACGAATAGAAGTGGATTTAGAAGGTTCCTATCAAAAAGGTAGTCAATCTGTTGATCAATATCTCAAAGAAACGGCGATTGTCAATCCACACACAACAATCATTTATACAAATCCAAAAGCAGAACAAATTATTTTTCCAAGAGCAACAGAAATAAAACCAAGAAAAGCGCAGGAAATCAAACCCCATCCATATGGATTGGAACTTGGTGTTCTTTTAGATATGATGCATGCAACAGAGAGTAGAACATTGCAAGCATTTTTCACCACTGAATTCAGCAGAGTTGGTCCGAATACCGCAAAAGAGATTTGTTCAAATGCAGCAATCTTACCAAACATGAAACCAAGCGAGGCTTCGAGAGAAACAGCAGAAAAAATTATTGCGGGAATAAAAAAGACAAAAATAATTGCGCCTGCAACAGACTGTATCACCCCAATCGGCGAAGAACTGCTGGAAAAAGGATTGAAAAAAGAAGTCAACGCGGAGTTTTATGCTGCGTGCTCACGTCCTGCAAGTGTTTATAGAGGAAATCCATTTGTTGTTGAATGCGCAATTGCCTATGGCGGCGATCAGCCTGCTGAACAACCAATGACCGTGCTCAGATTCGCAAATAAAGTTCCATTATTATTCCAGCAAGGAGCATGTGCAGTCACAAAATCTTTAATTGGGACAAACTGGAGAAGTTATGGATTATCACAAAGCACAGGCGCACTGCCGATAGGACCAATTACCCTTGTCATTCACATCGCGTCAGTTTGGGTTCCGTTTACCAGTGAAAGCAAAGAAGCAATTGCACACTATCCCGAAATTATCAAAGAAGTAAAACTTGCCATACAAGAATGTGGAAGAAAACTCAGCAGTTATATTTACAAGAAAAAAAGAATTGGAGAAGAACTCAAAAAACGAGGGTATATTGAAAAATATATTCCGCATATCGCAGAAGCATTAAAAGAACTTGTCGAAAGCAAAGATTATCAAAAAGAAAATGTAGAAACAAGTTTGAAAGAAATCCTCGAGAGAAAACGAGGAGAAATTGAAGATATTGAAGCAGAGAATAAAGAGTTTGATGAAGATTTCGCAAATATAGGAAAGAAAGAAAAGAAGCAAAAAAAAGAAGGCGAAGAAGCTGAAGAAAGCACCGATGAAGATACTGATTAAAAGATGGAAAAAATTTAGGTGACACTATGGCAGGAGAGAAAAGCGGCAAAGACATCATAAAACAGATGCAAGATATTGCTATAAAAATCTACAACACCATCCTCAATAAAGAAAACCCTTCAGTCAACATTCCGTTACGATCATTAAACAACGTCAAATATGATGAAAAAGAAGGCTATTTTGAACTGATTGGAAAAGAAAAAGAGAGAACGCTCACAGCATCAACAGCAAAAACGTTCGCGCAGACATTACGTATGATGGCAATGTCCAAAGACCTCATAAAAAGTGATGACATTGCAACAAAGAGAGAGGCGTATTACATCAGCAAGAACTGGGGAGACGCTAAGTTCTTGGAACAGCCAGAATCTGACAATGTCATGGACGATATTGAAGCAATGCTGAGAACCAACAGAGAACAGATTGGATTTGTTCCTGAAGAAAAAGGCGGAGCAGTTGCAGGACAATTGGTTGTTATTGATAAAGATGAGAATGGAAAAGAACTGAAAATTGATTGCACAAAGTTCGGTTCTGGCGCGTATTCTGTTCCTGTTTCTGTGGAACATTTGAAGTTTGAAACAAAAGCAGAATTTATTCTCGCAATTGAAACAGCAGGTATGTTTCAACGATTGGTCAAACACAATTATTGGAAAAAAGCAAATTGCATTTTGGTAAGTATGGGTGGAGTTCCTACGCGAGCATGCAGACGATTTATCAGGCGACTTGCAGATGACAAAAAATTACCTGTCTATGTCTTTACAGATGGCGATCCGTATGGATACTTTTCAATTTACCGAACATTGAAAGTAGGTTCTGGAAACGCTGCGCATATTAACGAATATTTCTGTGTTCCGCAAGCAAAGTTCATTGGTATTACGCCGCAGGATATTATTGACTACAAGTTACCAACGCATCCGCTCAAAGAAGTTGATAAGAAAAAGATTAAAGATGTCATCAAGAATGATCCGTTCTGTATTCACAGCAAAGAGTGGCAGAAAGCGTTAAAACAATTAGCTGATATGGGTAAGAGAGCAGAGCAGCAGGCGCTTGCGCAGCATGGATTAAACTTCGTGATTAGTGATTATTTACCGCAAAAATTGAAGAATCAGAAGACGTGGTTGCCGTAAATTACAAAATAACCTTCTGGATATTCTCAAATACACGAAAATCTTTATCTTTAGTTACAAGAAGCAAATTATGCTCCTGAACTTGACTAACAATAAGAAGATCTGCGAGAGGAAGTGTATATCCTTTTTTTTCATACTCTTTTCGGATTTTTGCCAAAATTTCGGCAGTTCTTTTTGTAGGTTGCAACACAGGAAACTTTTGAAGAAAATCATATGCTTTTTGATAATTCTTGGGTGATCTTGCAGTAATTCCAAAATAAAATTCAAAGTAGGAAATAAAAGTAATATGGGCAGGTGCATGATGAACAGTGCTTAACTCTCTAAGTTTCTCAATTATTTCAGGAATTGCTTGCTCCAAATCAATAAGAATAGAAGTATCAAGGGTAAGAATCATACACGAAAGCCTCGCTCTTTGCGTATTTTCTGTGTCAGTACACGAATACCTTGCGCCTCTTCATGCGAAATAATTTTTTTACCTGAGAGAATATCATCCCAGAAATCTTTTGCATTTTGTTTGTAAAATGAAATCAGTTTCTCAAAGCATTGACCAGTGCTCAATCTATTCTTTGTACAAATGCTTCGGAAGTCTGCCCATGTTTCTTCTTCAATTCCTTTAATTGTTTTAACTTGCATAAAGGTAATAAAGTATTACTAGTATTTAAATATTACTATTTTCAATGAAGAATCAGAAGACGTGGTTACCGTAAAGTTTAAATAAAATTATCACATTCTTTTATTATGACAGAAATAAAAAAAGGAAAGTATCAACATTTCAAAGGAATGATTGTAGACGTTCTTGAAGTCGCCTTGGATAGTGAAACAATGGAAGAGATGGTTGTCTATGCTCATCCAGATCCGATCAAAGGAAAAGAGGCAAATACGCTTTGGGTACGCCCAAAGAAGATGTTTCTAGAAAATGTAATGGTTGAGGGAAAAGAAGTGCCAAGATTTAGGTTTGTGGGATAAAAATAAAATTATCTAAGAAATTGAAGAATCAGAAGACGTGGTTGCCGTAGAAGAATATCAAACTAAACCATCCAAATATTTAGGTTGAGTACCTGCAGATCCTAAAGAATTTGCTTCATCCATTGACAAAAGACCACTCCTACATCTATACTCCAATGCACCACCAGCATCTAAGCGTATGACACCTGTACGTTCTGTTGAAGAAGATGCAATACAAATTTGGCTTCCAGAATGTAATGTACTATCGCTTAACTCTGTACCACTCACATGAATACTTCTCCCGTCATCTAATCTATTTACAAGATAAAGACGATGACCAAATGCCATCCCAAGCTCTCCATCTAATGGTTTAAACTCTGCAACTAACACTCCAGAGGGCTGAGACCGAACACTTGCAAGAAATCTCTCTGATTCCAAAGAAATAAAAGCAGAGGCAGATCCTGAAGCTTGGTCATCAACAATACCATATATCAAATCTAAATATTGAGTTCTTGAATTAGCAAGCCTAAGCCCAACAAAGTATCCAGTAGCCATTTTATTTCCTCCAATAAGATGTTTATCGAGAAATTGGTTTAGGTTTAAAAAGGTGAGGATTAATTTTAGTTAAACCTCTTCCACCTTCTCTTTACTCTTTCCATCTCTAAACTTCTTCCTCATCTCCTTCTGCTCATCAGTCAAATGCGCACGCATCCCTTTGACTCCTTTCTCTGCATCTTCTTTCTGCAAATTCGCCAAAAATGCTCGTCGTTTCGCATACTGCACAGGATTCTTAATTCGTCCACATAATCCATCAGGCTGACAGATCAACATATCCTTGTAATATCCTTGATTATCGCAGTTTGGCGGCATTATTTTCTTCCGTGTCTGTTCCGCATACCGAACCTGTCCTTTCAATAAGACTTCACGCAAGGCTTCTGGATTTCGTTTGTTCCACTCTTCAAGCACTGCGTCAATCGCTGCATAATCATAGCCAGTAGAAAGTAAAAAATTCACCAGCATAAAAAGAAATCTTTTTTTCCCATCTTTCATCCCTTGCAATCCTATTTTCATGCATGGAGGAAAAAAATCTGCAGGAATTGCTGTCTGCAAAGTCTCTTCTTCAAATGAAGCACCAAATTTTTTGATAATCTTCTCTTTCTCATCAGCGGCATTCTTATCATCAGGAAGCGCGTCAAACGCTTCTAAAATAAGTCGTGTCGCTTCTCCAGAAACAACATCCTCTGGAGAAAGAAATGGAAGCGCAACAGTGACAAGCTCTGGCTTTGCTTGAGAACGATCAAACAGTAAGAGCGCATCAGGATCAAGAGGAATCGAGCATAATCCTGACTTTTCATGCAAAGAATACGGCATTCGATAGAGATGCCTGCTGGAAATCAAGACAGTATCAACTTGCAGTAATGGACCTAAATCAAGCTCTTCCACAAAGTTTGTATTTTTGCAGTACACACAACGAACAACAGAAGTAATATCAAGCTTTTGCATAATCTTGCCACATTTTCCACAAACCTTGAATTTATCAGCAGAAGTCCCATCCTCTTTATTTTCACAGGACAAACAATGAAACTCAATTTTATCTTGCTCTTGTTTTTGTGCTTTTTTACAATTGCTGCACACTTTTTTAGAAAATTCATCTTCGCGTAATCCAAGATCACGCGCAACGTTTGCAAGAGAATCATATGTTTTAATATACTCCAACAATTTTGGTTTAATACAAACAGTCAAATATTCTGCAATGCGCCGCACTCCTTCTGGAAACAATAAATGAATAGGTTCTCCGTGCACTTCTCTGGGAAATGCTTCAAAGGGAACAGCAATGTGAAATCCTTTGTTACCGCTGAATTTCGCAGTAATACTTTTGATGCCATGAAGCCGCAATTCCTGTACGACAAGATGTGCGATGAGTTTTGAATAATCCCAAAGTTTGCAGTCAATATCAATAACAAGATCCCATCCTTTTCGTGCATCATCAAGCTCTTGTTTTTTCATGCCTGTAGAAATCTGCATCACATTGCGCCAGCGTTCTTCGCTGATGTGAAATGACGTTGCTCCTTTTCTTGCGAATTCCAAAACATCGCTAGGGTAAGATAATATATCCGGTCGTTTGCCGAAGCCACCATCGCCAAATCTGACAGAAACTTCCCTATCTTGTGCAGAGAGAACCATGGCTTCCTGAATATCGCGACGTTTGTAATGTTTGAGAAGCGTGCTAAGGTGGAGCATGAAAAGAGGATGTTTTTGAGATTTATATTGTTTTGGACTGAAAATGTTGAGAAAGTCGTTTCTTCTTTTCTGGTTCTGTCAGATAATTTTCAGAAGTACTTACTTTTTCATCACTTCTTTTTTCAAGTTCTTTTCTGGCAATTCCTGCAACAGCTCCTCCTTCCTCTGCAGCTTCCTTATTTTGTTCAAAGCCTTGCGCATCTTTATTCCGTGCAATTCGCGTTGTTGATGCTTCCCCAAGCATGGTAAAAATAAGCTCTAGATCATTCATGTGGTCTCTCAAGTTCTCTTTTTTCAATCCCTTAAATTCTTTATATTCGCTGGGCGTCATGCCAAAAGTGGCTTTTGAGATTTCTGCGGTGAGGATAGCATATTCCTTTTCAGTATTTATTGCTCGTTTATCCCATTCATCGGTAAGTTCATCTCTTATGGCAATGCCCCTTACTCTTTTCTCAATCCAATCATCAGAATAGCCTTTTGCTTTGTAAATCTCCTTCATGCGTTTTTGAGCTAATTCTGGATTTTCTATTTCCTGAACTCTTTCATAGCCAACCTGAGCTAACCATTGCTTAAATGGTTCTGCCTTGGGAGACGGAATTGATTGGATAATCCTAAACATGTTTTTTGTATTGGAACAGTCTGTAAGCCTTAATTTACCATCATCCGCTATTAATTTCAACTGTCCGATTTTTTCGGACACTTCAAATCCTTCATCTTGAAGCTTGATTTTTAGATCAGACCAATACTTTCTGGCTCTATCGGTTTGTGTCAATGTTCCTATTATATCAACTACCGAAAACCACCATTCATCATTAAACCACGTCCTTCTGATTTTTTTATCCTGAAAGACAACTAATTGAGCATTCTCATTGGTCATGCTCTGGGTATATTTTTGTTCTTTATATACCTCACGGTCGCATGTCCAGTGGAAGAGAAAACAATCATCACTGAGAATAAAAGCACTGGACAAATGGGTTGTCGTGTGAATGAGGTTGTAAGAAAAAAGAAGAATGTTTAAGAAATATTTACCTATATTTGCTTTGATATATATCCAATAATAAATCTTTGCAGAAACCACTAGAATTTGAGACGGTGCCTATTTTTTCGAAATTATTAAATAGAAGTTAAAGTGATTATGTTAACATGAACAGATTGATTATTGGATCGTTTATTGTAATCCTTCTCATCTTACAAGCATGTACTACTACTAATTTATATTATAGTTCCATGCAGACAGACACGTCTTCTCTTGAAGAAATGCAACAATGTGTGATAGATGATGATTGTACCAATGCTGATAATTCTTGTTGTCCTTATACTAGTTGGGATAATATTGTTGCTATTAACAAAGAATATAAAGAAGACTATAAGGAAATAGGGGAAGCGTGTCCAGAAGTTGTTCTTTGTTCAGAAATAGTTATAGGGCGCCAAGCAGATACTAAATGTATAAACAATCAATGTATGATAGTCAAATAGATCACAAGTGTTATCCAGTTAACTTAAAGTTTTTTCAAACCTTTTTTTATATAACCTGCAACTAGAAAATTATCAATACTATGGAGTCCGCTAAGATCAAATGAAAGTGATGAAGCTCGTTCTAAATATGCAAAAGACATTAAGAAATATCTAAAGTGACGCACCCAAAATCAATTCAAGCCACGCTGCGCTCTCGCCTTCAGCTAGGAGAGTTTAACAGAAATTTCAAATGTTAATTTCATCTTTCCAACATTTTCTCACAAATCAGCGCAGCGTCAAAGTAAAACAAATGCAATGTTTTACTACCTTTCAATTGTTTTTCAAAGTACGTCCGTTCCTTCCAATACTGCTGAGGATCAATCGTATAACGAAGCAATACTTTTTCTGCGTGTAATTCTTGAAGTGCCTGCAAGGTTTTCTGCCTATCAAGAGCGCCTGCTTTGGAAGGAATCCGCTCGACGATTTTGTAAGAGACAAAAAATGGAGAATCGCAAAGAACTGTGCTCAAGAAAAATAACTTTCGTCCAACAACAAGTTGTACAAGTTCTTTACTCTGCACAAGCTGACCAAGCTGTTGTTCAGAAAAAGAGGATCCAAATGCTTCAGTATACATTCCTGTCAAGACAAGTGCAGGATTTGGTTCAAGAAGATAGGTATAGCGAGATGTATCATCATGCTCTTGAATTTGAGCAAAGGATAAGGAAACAGAGTCAACGTCTGAACAAATAACATGAACACTTTCCGGCAGTAAAACAAGCTTTTTTTGCGCCTGTTTCAATGCACCAAAATACAACGTCAAACGATTCAGCGCACCATCGACAGAAAGATATTCATATTCTGCGTCAAAAGCGGTATTCGAAATATATGGTGGCAATTCAAGCGCGATATTTGGCGTCAATTTTCCATACAGTTCAAGAAGCTCTTTAACATTGGGTTGAATAGTTTCAAGAGTTCTCTCTTTTTCAGCAGGAGCACGTTCTGGATCGCAGAAAATAGTATTTGGAGCATGCTCCAAAAGCGCAATTTTGCGATAGATTTCTGGTGAAAGAATATCACCACAAATAAAAATGATATTTTTAATTCCTAATTTCTCTGCATATTTTCGTGCGAGTCCAACAGCGTCAGCATTTTTTTCAACAGCAATAACCTGTTTGCATGTTTTTGCGAAAGCAAACGATTGAAACCCAAAACCTGAGCAAAGATCAAGGATTGTATCGCATGCTAACCGTTCTGCGCGGTAGCGAGCAACAACTTCTGGAGTAGCAAATCGCTTGTTTTCTGGAGAAATCTCGAGCACATCTTCTCCAATAAGTTGTTTTGTTGTTTTAATTCTGGACATGGAATGGAAAAGTATAAGAGTCTTTAAAAAGAATATGTTGTTTTAGATAGTAAGGAAAAGAATAATCAGTAATAGTAAGGAATCACTAAGTTCAGATAAAACACGCACCCACTGCAGGAACGCAGTGGGGACCCAACGCATCACTTAAAGAAAGAAGTGATGCGTTGGGGTATTTATTATGATTTTAATAAAAAAAGTTTAAAAAAGATAATAGTAATCAAAACAAAATGACCGAAAAGCACGAAATCACCTGGAAAGACCTATTTAACCAGAGAATTGCACCATTGATAACAGTCGACATCATCATCCGCTATAAAGGAGGAATTGTTCTTGTTGACAGAGCGAAAGAACCGTTTGGTTGGAGTATTCCTGGCGGTTTTGTAGACTATGGAGAAACAGTCGAGCAAGCTGCGATCAGAGAAGCAAAAGAAGAAACAAATTTAGATATTGATATCGAACGCCAATTCCACGTCTATTCTGATCCAAAGCGAGATCCACGGGGAACACATTCTATCACTGTTGCAATCATCGCAAGCGGCAAAGGCACGTTGAAAGCAGGAGATGACGCAAAAGATGCGCAAGTATTTTCGCTCGATCAACCATTGCCAAAAATGCCGTTCGACCACAATAAAATTTTGCAAGATTATATGAATGAAGAGTTTGGTGAATAATAAAAATCAAAAAATGGCCTTCGCAACAAAACAAGAAATTGAAGAGATCATAGAAAAGATAAAAGAAGAAATAGAAGAAGATAAAATACTCATTCTTGTCGAAGGAAAGAAAGACAAAGCAGCACTTCTTCATCTTGGCATAAAAGAGCAAGTGTTCATTCTCAATGGCAAAGACATCTGGAATCGCTTAGAAGAAATCGCGAACAATAATCAGGGAAAGCACATCCTCATTCTCACGGATTTTGACAAAGAAGGAAAGAAATTGTACGGCAAAATCACAAAAGACCTCGAAAGATTAGGAATGAGAATCAACAAAAAGTATAGAGAATTCTTTCAGAAAAGAACAAAAGTGAGTCAGATAGAAGGTTTGGATACATACATAGAAAATATCAAACAGAAAACATTACATAATAAATAAAAAACAATAAAAAAACAAAATAAAAAATATAGAAAATACTGCTTCTTCAGTTAAAACTAAAATTCTCTTTTAGGTCTTTTCTTAGAATAGCATTCTTTGCAAAAAACAGGTCGTCCTTCTTTTGGTTGGAAAGGAACTTCGCATTCCTGTCCGCATTCAGAACATGTTGCTTTGTGCATTTCTCGCGGTCCGCTGTTAAAATCTCGTCTTTGGAAATTTCCACCGTTTCCGCCGCTTCTGTTAAAATCTCTCATTTTCTTTTTCCTCTGAGCATAGACCTTGTGTCTACGCTACAAATTCTATGAATAAGTAGGGGTTTAAAAAGGTTCTCATGGAATAGTGGTTTTTGGACCACCCTCGAGAACGAAAGACTAATAAAGGCACAGGGAGCCTGACGTTACATGTACATCCCCAAGCGATACGGCGAATCAAAAACAAACAAATGTCCGTTCTGTGAAAAGGATGCATTTTCACAAAATAAGCAGAAAATTCCTACTTGCAAAGACCATAAAGACACGCAGTTGCAGGAAGTAAAATGTGTTTGCGGTTCTTGGTTAGATCGAAAAGAAGGAAAGTTCGGTGTATTCTTTACCTGCATCAATTGTGGTGCGTTAAATCTACGAAAAGTACTGGAAATGAATAATATACAGAGACAAAAAGCAGCAGCAAAAGAAACAACAGCACCGCAGTACAAAGTACAGACAAAACAAGGAACAAGGAGTGAAACAGTACAACCAATACAAAAGAAACAACAAATCTACATTCGCCCAAAAACACTGCAGGAAGTAGAAAGAGAGATGGGAAGAGGCAAAGAAACGGTGGTTCGTTCTGATGAATTGGATTTTATGTAGGAGCTCTTTTTTTGTTCCTAAAGTAAGCAATTGCTTCTTCTAATGTTTGATACGCAACAAGAAAATCGTTGTTTCGAAATGCAAAGGTAATCTGAGTATAAGTAGAAAGAACGGAAATAACAGTAATACTCTTTCGTGCCAATTGAGTCAAAAAATACGCATAAACCCCAGGAACTTCAAGAGAGGGTTTTTTCTGTTCTTTAAGGTTTTCTCGAACAGAAATAATAGTAAGATTCTTTGTTCTTTCAATCTCATCAGAAACACAGGAAGAAAGAAGATGCGCATTTTTTGTGTCAATAATAATAGTAACTTCGCCATGCCCCTGATTAACAAGAAAGATCTCATCCTCATCCCACTTAATCTTTTGCGAAATTTCGTGAATTTTCTTTTGTAAAAGAGCATTTCGCTTAAACGTGATATGAATGACATCACTCTTAGTGGAAAGCTGAGAAGAAGCAATAACATCTTGTATTGCAGGAGAAATCTTTTGTGATTTTGTTATAGAGATATGACGTTGTATTGCAACAGCAATGGATTCAACTGTTGCATGAGAGTTATTCTTTTGGATAGAGGGGAAAAGCTTTCTTGCAAGAGCGCTTATGTTAATGATATCCTCTTTACAGAGTTCAAGAATATAAAGATCTCTTTCTAACTCTTGTTTGACAAGCGTTGCAGTATTTTGTAAATTTAACATTTTAGTGAATATTTGTTTATTTTAGAACAATCTGTTTTAATATTTAAATGTTCTCCCTATTTCTTATCAAAGAATGAAGGTGAAGCATATGACAATTTATTTGATAGGCATTGATTATAGAGACAGAAGAAATGGTCCTGAAAGATTAAGAATAGTGCTCGAAGAAATAAAGCCAGACATTATTTTGCGTGAGGACGCTGAAGAGCAGAGGAAAGAGAAGACCGAGTATATAACAGATACAAAAGAACTGTTTGATAAAAAAGAAAGAAATACCACAAAGAGAGAAAGACTTATAGAAATGCTAGAAGACCTACTTCTCCCATGGACAGATAAGCCAATAGAAGAATATGTAAAAGCAAGTGGTTGTGAAGTAAAATGGGGCTACAGGGGAAATAGGGGTGAAAATTATGCAGGCGATGTCATGGATCAGTACGGCTCAATCAGATTTGCATTGATAACAAGTATCACATTACCAAGAAATTCTCCTTACAGTCGAAGAACACATCTTGATATGTATGAACTAATATGTGAGGAAACAGAAGACATGTGGAAAAATGAATGGACGAACACTATATTAGGTTTACCTGATGAAGAATCTCCAAAAGAAAGATGGGATAGATACACAAAAAATGAAGGAACATGGAAAGGAGCATGGCAAATGTACTCTAAAGAAAGAGTTGATGAAACAGGAACGGACAAAAATATGGAACAAGCAATCAGAGCATCATATGATCCAAAAAAAAGAATTGCCTACCCTGTAGACATCCAACATATTGTAAGCAATTGCTGGAGAAAAACACTATACCACAGAATTAGAGATCTTTCTCCAAGAAGAGTAAGTCTATACGAGAGATAAAGAGAACAAACTTTTCTTTTTTTCACAACTACATCAACGCATACCAAACCAAGTACCCAAAATAAAGAAGATACAAAAGCAATAAAACAAATCCTTCTCGTCGTGTCACAGTCTTATCTGTCGTAATGAACACTTGGAAAATTGCTGCAAATCCAATAAGAACAATCATATCAATAAAAAGAATGTGCGGATCGATATGTAGTGGAGTAAAAAGAGAGATAATTCCTGGAATGAGAAGAAGACAAATAATATTCGCGCCCAAAATATTCCCCACAACAAGATCATACTCTTTTTTCATAAGCCCAACAAGAGAAACGACAAACTCAGGCAGTGCAGTGCCAACAGCGACAAGCGTTAATCCAATAACAGCGTCACTCACACCAAATGCATACGCGATCGCTGTACTTGAACTCACCACAAATTTTGCGCCGAAAAGAATTGCGATAAAGCCAACAAGGAAAACAACACAAGTTCTAAAGAATGTATATCCTACAGTAAACTCCTGAGAAAATTCTTCGCTGACTTTTTTTGATTCCTGAAGCACTGTATGTCGCCATGTATAGCCAAGGAACATGAGAAAGAAGAGGATCAACAAAACACCATCAATGTAACCTATGACATACTCCGCGCTGCCAAAGTCAAAGAGACGAAATGAAAGAACAAAAAGCACTACAGCTGCAAGAAGCAAAAATGGCGCTTCAAGAAGGACAGTAAATGACTGCACGACAAGTGGAGAAAACAAAGCAGAAGTCCCCAAAACAAGACCTAAGGTGACGATAACACTGCCAATCAGATTCCCAAAAAGAAGGTCTTCATTGCCTGTATATGCGGCATAACCGCTCACTGCAAATTCAGGAATGCTCGTAAAAAATGCAACAACAAAAAGTCCAATTAAGAGTGGGGGAATACCAAGACTTCGTGCTAAGAAACCTGCTGTAGAAACAACCCAATCCGCTCCTTCAACAAGGAGCACAACCCCTAAAATAAAGAGAGAGATCTGTAAAGGAAGTTGAAGATTAAGGAAGAGAAATGCAATGATAAGAACGACAAGAAGGCCAACAAGCGGCAATGCGTTGCGGAAAATACTTCTTTTTTTAAGTTCAAGATCAGGAACATCCATGGAAATGGTGATGTGTTCAGATATTATATAGTTTGTTATCGCTTGAAATATTCTCTTGATGCTCAAGAGCGTGGAAACGCTTTCTGGTAACTCTTCATCCCTTGGAGAATAATACCATGCGCTTTCGCTTTGCCAAACTGCCCGCTGATGTGTACTTTTTTACCTTCAAGATTTTTGTAGACACGAAAAAACTCCTGAATTTCCTGCTGCGTGTTTTTTGGAAGTTGTTTTAGTTCAGTAATATCGCGAAATTTTGGATCACTGATAGGAACACAAATGATTTTGTCATCGACATCATGCCCATCAAGCATGTGGACACCGCCAATAGGAACTGCTTCTAGAAAAATACCAGGATGAAACGCAATTTGCGAAACAACGAGAACATCGAGAGCATCTCCATCTTCACCCAATGTCTGCGGAAGAAAGCCATAATTGCCAGGGTAATACACTGCGCTTGCAATAACACGATCAAGCTTAATAATCCCTGTTTTTTTATCCAGCTCATATTTACAGCGAGAACCCATGGGAATTTCTATGACTGCAATAAGTTCTTTGGGAGCTTTTTTGCCTAAAGGAATATCATGCCAGAGATGAACCATAACTATTTCTAAGAAAAGGAATTATATAAACATATCGAAAGAAAAAAAAAGAAAAAAAAAGAAAGAAAAACTAAATACAAGCACCATCGCTACAGGTTGTTCCAGTAGGACATTTTTGTGTCGTATAATATGCAGTATCTGTAGAACGACAATGTGCTTCACGGACGTATCCTACACTCTTACAATTGTCTGTGTAAGACTTGACAATGCCATCTGTGAGCCATGGTCCTGTTACAGTTCCTTTAACATCATAGGTAAAGGTGTCCATCCCTGTATTGTCACCATCTGTGTCTCTACATGCTGGATAGTCTGCTGCAGCAAGAGAATCTGTACCTGCTGTTTCTTCATCTCCATCTGAAAAACCATCGCCATCAGTATCTATTGGTACATCTGCTACTACTGGATCTGTTCCTGCTGTTACTTCAGCTCCATCTGAAACACCATCATCATCTGAATCTGTATCATTTGGATCAGAACCATATAACACACTTTCTGCACCATCTGAAGCACCATCACCATCAGTGTCATCAACCATTGGATCCGTTCCTTTAGATATTTCGTCTCCATCATCGAGACCATCATCATCTGTATCATTATCAGTTGGATCTGTCCCAGACGTTGCTTCTTCGGAATCAGTTAACCCATCATCATCAGTATCAGTAGCTGTATCTACTGCTATAAGCAATTTTTCTGCTTCCAATGGATTTGTTCCAGCTTTTACTTCATCTCCATCTGAAACTCCATCATCATCAGTATCAGCATCTGTTGGATTCGTACTAACTTTTGTTAGAGAAGAAGTGACTTCATCATAATCACTCAAACCATCACCATCACTATCTTTGGAATTAGGATTTGTTTTAAGCTCAACTTCTTTTGCATCACTCAAACCATCGCCATCACTATCTTTGGAATTAGGATTTGTTTTAAGCTCAACTTCTTTTGCATCACTCAATCCATCGCCATCAGTGTCTTTAGCATTAGGATTTGTTCCAAGCTGCTTTTCAGTTAAATCACTCAATCCATCGCCATCACTATCTTTTTCCTGAGCTTTCTTATTTAAACAATCTTTGTATCCTAGTTCGTATTCTTTCTTATACTCTGCTTCAGCTTTTTTCTTGTCTGCTTCTGAAACTTGCTGTGAACCTGCTTGCTGAGTAGTACCTGCTTGCTGTCCACTTACTGATCCAGATGTTCCAGCACCTGAAGCTGTCTGATCTGTTTGTTGTCCAGATGTACCAGTTGTTGTTCCTGTCTGACCAGTTGTTGTTCCAGCTTTCGCATCATCTGAAACACAAGTTGCATCTTTACAAATAGTTCCTTTTGGACAAATTAATGGGAAATCATAAATTTTACCATCAGTTCCACAATAAAATTCTTTGATAGTATATTTATCTTTACAAACATCAATCATGGTTGTTAAGCCAACAGTAGAAGAACCTTTCACAGGCGTTACTGTCGCACCCGGAACCTCCAAAGGATCAGTTGATGTACATGAATCTCCAACAGCAGAAGCTGTAATTAATGAAAGAGTTTTAGTAGTTGATGAAAGAGTTTTCATCATTGCGACGCTATCCAATGTTTGCACTGCCTGTTTTTCTGTATATTTACCACCATCTTTCAGACATTGTGCAAATCCTGCCTTAAACGCATCAGATTGAGTCCCCACAGCACTTGTTACCTGCCCAGAGAGATCACCACCTAAAGAAAAGGAAAATCCATTTGCAAAAACCATCATGAGCAACATACCTATAATTCCTGCCGCGCCAATAGTAGAAGTTGCATATAATTCTGTTTTTTTTGCCATCATCACACCTCTTTTTATAAAAAATAAATAGTATAAGCAATTTTTAGAAAAACAAATATATAAACCTATCGGAAGAAAACAACTAAAACTCTTTCCATTCACCATCGAGAACATCTTTAATCTGTTTTGCTTTTTTTTCGCCAAGCTGTGGAACTTTCCGTAATTCTTCCTCACTCGCGTTCACAAAATTCTTAACACTCTTGAATTCTTTAAGAATAGGTTTTGCGAGCGTTGGTCCAACGCCAGGAAATGCAGTCACAACATATTCCTGCTGATCTTTAAGAGAAACTGGTTTTCGATCACCATGCAAACTAAATCCTCTATTTTCATCATCCTGTTCTCGTTTCGCGATTTGCGCAAGCAACGCAGCAGTTTCTTTGGAAGATTTAGTCTGCAGAACAGGAATCCCAAAATCAACAGTGAGTGCAGCAAGCATCCCGCGAATCGCGTTTGCGTGAATGTTACGAACAGCATACATATCTTCCATTCCCTCAATAATATAGAGAGGACGACCATACATTTTTTTGAGCTCTTTCGCCTGCTGAAGAAGTCGTCCATCAATTAAACTATTGACAAAATCAGAAACAGTTTTGTATTCAATCGCGCAACGACTACTCAGCAAATAATCACCTACTTCAAGCTGTTGCAAATCAATAGAAATTCCTAAATTTAAGAGTTCTTTGATCACATAACTTCCTTTTTCCCGATGATCCACAAAGACAGTGTATTTTTTTTCTTGGTGAGGTGAAACAGAAGATGAAAGAGCTGAAGAATTTGAAGAAGCTGAAGAGACTGATGAGTGGCCATAAGCCTGAAGGGACATTTCTTTCCGCTGTACAGCTGTTTTCGCAAAAATAATATTTTTTCGTAATTGTGCAAGATTTCGATACATTCTTTTTTCTTTATGATGCGCACTCCAACGATATCCTTCATCGCGAGTTCCCTTGGTAACAAGAATAAGCACCTCACCCTCACCGTGACGACCAGTTCTTCCTTTTCGCTGAATATGGCGAATTGCGCTGGGAATCGGTTCAAAAAAGAAAACAGCGTCAACCTGTGGAATATCGAGTCCTTCTTCACCAACAGAGCTCGAGACAAGAACATTAAATGCGCCGTTACGAAATTCATCAAGCATAGAGAGTTGTTCTTTTTGTGATAATCCAGAACCACGCTTTTTTGCTTGACCAACGAAAAGTTTTGCGGTAATAGGAATTTCTTTGGTAAGTTTCAAGCCATTAATAATTTCCACAAGTTTTGCGCCAGTATCTCGATATTGCGTAAAGAGAATCAGTTTGTAATCAGTGTATCCTTTCTCATGCGCTGCAATAAATCGCTGGGTCAAAAGCTCGCGCAAACGAGGGATCTTAGGATGTTCCACTTTTTTTTCGAGTAATCCTTGCGTCTTCATATATGCAGATTTAAAATTCGCGTCTGCAACAAGATTTTGAACTGCTTTGACTTTTGATGTTGATGCCTGTTTCATAATGTCTTCCATGTAAATAAACAGTGGATCAAGTCCTTGTGTTTCAAGAAGTTCAATCGCGTGTTGTACTTTCATTGCTTCTGCAGCAAGAGAAAGGCCACGAAGCACGCCAAAATCACGATTGCCAGAAGCAATTTCTCCCTGTAAATGCCCTTGAAGTTTGAGAAGATCTGTTTTGCTGTCTCCAATCTGCATGTTTTGTTCAAGAACCCCTTGTTTTTTTATCTCTTCAATTTTGCTTGCAAAACAATCCTTCAAATATTTTTGAGTCACAACAAATTCCTGAGGAAAATCAACATACTCCCAATGCAGGTTAACATCCTGAATATATGGCGCAACATCAGGATCAGTGTCTGTGCGCACTTCAATTTGCTCAATGCCTAGATTGGTGATAACTTCCTGAATTTGTTCAAGATCGCTTCCAGGAGATGCAGTGAGTGCGAGAAGTCTCGGAGAGCGTGCGCGCTGGTGATATTGTTGGCTGATCCAAACATAGCTATAATCTCCTGTTGCGCGATGTGCTTCATCCACAACAAGGCAAGAAACGTTGGACAAATCAACTTTGTTTCCAATAATATCATTCTCCAATCCTTGTGGTGTTGTCACAATAATTTGCGCCGAACCCCAAAGCTGTGCGCGTTTTTCAGGAGCAACATTTCCTGTAAATACAACAATCTGTTCAGCGAGTGTCGGAAGATGCGTGCGAAGCGTGGTCGCGTGTTGATCAACAAGCGGTTTTGTTGGCGCAAGAATAAGACATTTGCTGTTTGGATATTGCGTTAATCGATGTGCAACGAGCATCAACGCAAGCGCGGTCTTTCCCATCCCTGTTGGCAAGACAACAAGCGTGTTGTGTTGAGACACAGTTGCGAAAATAGTTTCCTGATAAAGACGAGGAGTAAAGTTTTGGATGAGCGCATTGGACATGAGAAATGTAATCACTGTTGATTTTATATGTTTGATTGTTTCAGAAATCGCCAGGCAAGAAAAGACAGAAACCAAGGAAAAAAACTCACGCACCAGCAACGCCGATGTATCTTCAGATATTTATTATATTTTTAATTTTAATAGTAAAAATATGAAGATACATTCTGCAATGCGAGGCGAATCAACAAGTTGTTAGTATGTGAGAAAACAACAATTTAATACTCATGCCCACTACAAAGAATCTTATAATCCACTTTATTCAATTTCAACAAAGAGCGCATCATTTCTTTAGGGACAGAAGTAGGTAAATCAACCCGACCATGCGCATTCCTGAACAATGTATCGCCGCTAAACAAAATCTTTTCTTTTTCGTAATAGAGACAAATGCTTCCAATCGTGTGCCCAGGTGTTGCAATAACAGATAACCCTAAGACAGAAAGATCAAGAGATTCAATGGGCAAGACAGGAATGGTAAACTGGTCAACAACCTCGAGGTTTAAAATTGCGCCGAAGGGATCTTTTTGCCATGCGGCAATTTCTACTTGTGACGCATAAAAAGTTGCGTTTGGAAAGAGATGAAAGTTTCCAATATGGTCATAGTGAAAATGGGTAAAAAGAACAAGATCAATTTTCGCAGGATCAATCTTTTTGGAAAGTTCTTTGAGAACAATGTCTTTGTTTCTCGGTCTTCCAGTGTCAATAATTATTTTCTTCGCGAAATCAAGAAAGTAGACATTGCTGTCTGCTGCGATTTTGTAAACATGTTCAACAATTTTTTTCATAACAAGGAAAAAGAAGAAGGCGCTAATAAATGTTGTGCAGCAGGAATAATAAGCTATGAAGACGATCCAAGAACATCAAGAGGAATGCCTTTTGCCTTAAGAAGACCTGCATACCTCTGATCCCCAGTGTCCCTAAACCTATTATAATAATCTAAAAGAACTTGATCATCATCAAGTCGTTTAAGATGAAGATCACCAACAACTGCAGCAAGGCCATCAAAAGAATCTGCAAGTTCTGTAAAAAGAGGATCTGCACGACCTGAATGAACTAAATGATCTTGATATTGCGCAACAACGTGTGCATAACGACCATACGCAGTTCTTCCAACAGCGCTATGGAACTTCACTTGAGGTGCACCAGTCATTCTAATTGCATCATACGCAAAGCCAAGAACAAAAAGACATCGATCTCCAACTCCCTTAAAAAGATATGGTCGATCAGCAGCTTCTTGAAGTTGAAAGGTAAATGGTTTTATATAACGACCAGTGTCACCATCAACAGAAGGTTTTTCTCTCGCAGTAAAAATATCATCTGCGAGAGTAAGAGAAACAAGAACACCGACAACATACGCTTGCGCTTCTGGAGAAACAGAAAGATGACGGCGTTCAACACCTTCTGAGACCATGTGAGAAAGTTCTTGTGTAGGATCCTCAATGATAGTCAAACCCATAACCAACCAATAAACATCCAGAATTAATAAATGCTGCGACACAAAATATTCTAGAGAAACTCCTCTCAATCCAAAATGTGTTGTTTCTTCAACCAATAGCCAATGTATGTTCCAATAACAAAAATCACCAGAACTGATTTATAGGTCAGAAAACGTGCGCCAATAACCATACCAATAAGAAGAGCGCCAGCCATAAACCAGAAACGCAATTGATGTTTATATTTTCGAATATACAACGATCGGCCAATAATCATGCTAGCAAGCAACACAATGAGCACAGAAAGTACTTTACTTCCTGCAATAAATGTCATGATCGCGCCAAGAATCAAAAAAAAGAACGAAACATATTCTACCCAATTATCAATGAGATTCATTGCGCCTTTTTTTGTAGAGAAAACCATCTTTTTCACCTAATCTCTTTCTCAATATAATACCAGTACAATCCCCAAATCACACCTGCAAGCAATAATGCCCAGATAAGAGAATAGACACCGAGGATAAAGAGTACAATATAACAGAGAAGAATACTGAAAAAAAACACATAGTTCATTCTGGACGCAAACAATAAACTAATCCCGTCAAGATTTGGCAGCGGAAGCATAGAAAATACTGCATAATACAAATTAATGAAGGTCATTTGATGAAAAAGAGCTGGGAAAATTCCATTAATCGCAAGCGTCTCCCAAAACGTTGCCATCACTAAGTTTGCAAGCGGCCCCATCGCGCCAATTAAACCGCAGGAAAGCAAGTTCAGTCCATAACGAAAATGTCCAAGACGTTGAACAGCCATATGATAAAATGTCACGCCACCGGTGATAAGAACAGGGAATTGTCCTTGAAACAAAAACGTACACAATAAGGTAATATATGTCCCGAGTGTCCAGAGTTTATACTCCGTTCTAATACCGACAGACAAACCCATGATTTTGTGGGCAGATTCATGGAAAAAGAATGCAATGAAAACAATAATGAAAATCTTGATGTAATTAAAGATCCAATGGGCGAGTTGAAATGACTCTGTTCCATCATCGTACGCAAATGCAAAGGTCACCACAGCCATTGCGATAAAAAGATCACGTAACTCTCGTGGAGAAAAGACAAAGAAGTCACGAATTCGGTATTTGAGTTCTGCATAATCAACCATAGATGTAATTTTTGGGAAAATGAGATATATAAAACTTGCTTTTCAAAGGCATCGGTGAAAATCGACTGGGGTAAATTTTTTCTGATAGAGCCTTAAATATGCTTACTTAATTACGCATCTTTACGATCGCGCTCTATCAGAAAAAAGTAAGATTTTCACCGATGACCTTCTTGATGGAAAAGACAAGAAAATTTAAGAAAGAAAGAGTAAACATGAGTAAAAATGACCGATGATCCTGAACCAATTACTGCGGAGATAGTAACATCAGCAAGACCTATTGACAGATTGCAGAGAAGACGTGTTCTCACAGAAGAAGCGTTTAGAGAAGAAGAAAGAAGAGAAGAAGCATTTTTTAGGTTACAAAGAGAATTATTTAGGTATTGTACTGGCGGAGAAATGGGCGTTCTTACAGATTATGAAGAAGCAGGAGGATTAACAGGAGCATTTGCGTTAGCATTCGGAAAAAGAGATCTTGAAGGATTATGGGTATTAGAAAATATACTTGGAAAAGAAGGAGAAAGGCATAATATAGACAAAAACACTGAAAAAGGAAAAGCAATGATAAGAGAAAACCTCTTATTCTATCAAGAGGATATATTATTTGCGCACTATAATGCTGTTGTAACAGGGCAAGATGGAACAAACTTTTATGTTGTCAGAAAAAGCACATATTCAAGAAGAGAAAAAGCAGCAATAATTGCACGAGCAGATGAAGTTCTTAGAATACTTGAATATGGAGAAGAGCGGTACAAAAGAGAACTAAAACATAATCCATGGGAACCAATTGCTAAAATGATTCAAGAAATAGTTGCACGAACAGAACCGATGATAGAAAGATCATATATCAAAACAGGAATAGTTAAAGAATGGGTAAACAGAGACCCTGAAGGATATCATCCTGCTGGTTTAATGGTAGAACCAATACCAAACACAGATGAAGAAGAAAACGTCTTTTTAGATAATATAGAAAGAAAAGAAGGAGAAAGAATGAGAGGAACAAGAGTACGATTTCTTGATGAGGGACCATATTTAGGAGGCGGTTGTGCAGTAGGAAAACTTGTAGCGCCACGACTCTATATCCCAATCCACTTACAAGAACAAATAACAGAAAGAAAATAGAAACTATCCTTTAATCAACAACTCTTTCATCCCATCTTCATGGCCAGCGCCAATCACGACAATCATTACTCGATCAGGGTATTTCTCTTGAAACTGCCGAATCTTGCGAACCATAAACACATTCCGCTCAGTAATCAAAACACGATAAATGTTCGGATACCGTTGTTCCACCCCAAGCAATAATTTCTTGATCAGTGTTTCAGGAGGAACTTTGGTGAGATCAAAAGAAGCAAGACCATATTTCTTCATCTCATGTCTTGGAAAGAAGATACCAAAGAAAATATCAACAAGAAAATGCCATTTCTCTTTCCACGTCAGTGTCTGCGAAAATCGACGAAGTGTAATATGAATAGGTTGATCAACCAACGCAATAAGAAAGTCATGTTTCTTCGCAGTCTTAAGAGCGCTCAACATATCATCGCCAGGTTTCGCGCCGACCATTTTCGCAAGTTTCTCAGTCACCGTAGAAGCAATCACTGCAAAAATAAACCCCTTAAAACCAAAACGGCGAATGTTCTCAAAAGAGAAAGAAGAAGTCTTTTTCTGTTCATGAACCAAAGAATAAAACCGCTGTTTGTCTAGCTCAACGCCCACAACACACTGTCCAGATAAAGCAAAATGATCAATCACTGCAGCAACATTCTTGACACTTTCGCTCGCAATATGCGATGTTCCCACAAGAACAACGTTGCCTACTTGTGTATATTTCAGTTTCATCCAAATCAAAAAACTTTATATACTTATATAGTTTGTAGTTTGATAAGATTTACCATTAGAGAAGAGTGATCAAAAAAATAAATTCACTATCTCAGCAGTAAAGAAAACAGAGAGAGGAGGGAGCAGCCATGTTAAAAATGAAACGAATAACAGACACCTACGAGATGAAAGTGTTTACCGATATGGGAGAATATTTTGGAGATGTGGAAGAATCCATTCTTACCAACAACAAGATTTTTGGCTGGCGAATCCGCAGTACAAAAAATTCCTTCCTCAACAAAATTCTTGGAAATGCAAAAGGAGTTATTGTCCCGCATGCGCTAGTCAAGAACATTGGCGACATCATGATTGTCAGTAAAGCAGCAGTGCCAAACTACAATCCAGAAGATGTTCCTGTTGATGGAGAATAAGAATTTATTTATTTTTTCTTAATTTTTTTATTTGTCTTGATTATAATTTTCAAATTTCTAAAATAATTCTAGAAGTTTATTCTACATCCTTCTTACTCAATTCAAGAATCGCTGCAGCCAAATCGCCACCTGCAGCATCAATTGCGCCACGAGCAGCTTCTGCATCAGCACCGGTCTGTTCCATCACTACTCGAACATCATCGTCAGAGATAAAAGGCTTTGTATCGAGAGCACGTTCTGTTGATTTTCCTTGCACCTGCCAACTCACATTACCCATCGCGCTAATCTGAGAAACAGCAACAGGACAAACAACAATTTCTTTATCAGAAAAACGAATAATAACTTCTTGAACACCCGCAAGTTCTTTTTCTTCAATGCCCATTTTGCGCATTGCTTGTTTCATCATGCGTGGATCAATTTTACCGCCAGGAAACATAGAAAACACCTAAAATCCGAGCAATGCTGCGCCGAAGATGTGGAGCAAAATGATAACAAGGATCATGAGAACGACAAGGACAACAACGTGAACAGGTTGAATACTGATTTTGCTTCTGTAATCATCAAAATAACGAACTAATCCTCCTGTTCCAGAAGGAAGGTTGATTTTGTTTTGTGCCATAGGATGTTGGCGGAGAAGGAGGTTTATAAATTTTATTAGTAGAGAAAGGAAAAATATGTAAAGAAGAGAAAGGAGAAAGCAAGAATGAAAAAAGTCCTTTTGCTGACAGTACTATTCTTTCTGATTTCAAGCTGTACAGTATCCTGCCCAACACAAATTCGTTATAACGAGTTTTTTGAACCATACGCAGAAGATATATTTCAATATGATTATTTTGTTCCAGTCATGGATGAAGATAATAATCTTCGAGTCATAATTATCCAAGATACGTGTACTTCTTGTTCTGATTTAGGCATGGCTATTGGAGCAGAAAAACAAACAGACACGCTTGTCGCAACTGAAGAAGTCCTTGAAGAACTCAGAAACAACGTAGAAATTCCATTTCAAATAACAAGCTATCATTATATTGGAGATGAAACAGAGAATGGAACACATGACATCACCGTATGGTCTATTGACACTGTCAAAAAAGCAACAACATTTTCTGAATGCTGTTCAGAAAAGACATTCAACGCAACAATGAATGCGTGCTGGTGGAAAGAAGGATCAGTAACCGTTTCAAATTTTAGAAAAGAATAAAAAAGTAGGGTGCCATAAGCCGTCTTCTGTGCACTTTCACGCTAGGCATGAACAAGTGGTCAGTGTATTCTACTCAGCGTTCAAAACGAACTTGCATCAGCAAGGGCTCACCGTTTCATCTTCACTCTACGAGACGTCAGCAGCTTACTTGGCACTGTTACCAATGCCGTCGCACGCATCATTCCCTAATCGTAAAGGAGTGCGTTTCTGTGTGGTTGCCATCTTTTTCAAAATCCTACTTCCGTAGGTCGCCTTTTTGTGATGGACGGACTTTCCTCAGGAACAACCCATTTCAGAGTTGTTTCCGATAACACCGTGACACCCTACAAAAGAGAGAAAAAGAGCTGGTTGTTTTAATATTTTGCTGTGATTTATTGACATTGTCGAGCATACTGGACAACATCAGTTGGTGTTGCAAGAACAACACCGCGAGCATACGAAGTAACTGCATCTCTTTCATATGCAGGAGTTCTTTCCCGAGGGAGTAATGCAATATGCATCCCTAACTGCTGTGGCAAAAGAAGATCTAACTCATAAATGTCTCCAGCAACAAGCACCTGTTCTGGAGAAACACCTTTTTCTACCATAATTTGAGAGAGAATGTCTGCATAGTTCTTTCGACGAAGATAGAGAGGTCTTCCAAAGTCAGGTTGTTCAATGGATTCAGGAAAATCTGTCCATTCATCATCAAGTGCATATTTCTTTGCACCGCCAAGAACAGTGATTCGAGAAACAGGAGTACCAAGCATCTCCATTTTTCGTTGAACAGCATCTGTTCCGGAATTCGTAACAACGTATGTTGCAGCAAATGCTTGAGAAGCGGCAAATGCAACTCCAGCATCTTCTTTAAACACAATAGTGCATTTTGAATAGTTTTCTTTAAAGAGCTTTTCGAGAAAAGTATCTCGTTTTGTAGCATCGTATTGGTAATCCGTATGGTCAAGAAGAACAAGATTACCAATAGTTCGGCATTCTACAAGCGGATCTGCATACGCAGGAGCAACGATTTTGCCGTTAACTATCCAACCATGTTGTGTTGGATTGTCGCGAACACGATTCTGCATAACTCTCCAGAATGAATCCAGAGCACGTGGAGAAACAGTTAACGCTCTCGCAAAGCCTTCTTTATACCCGGCAACATAAGGCACAGCTTCTTGATCAACGTTTGTTGCTGTTCCATCAAAATCCCAGACAATAACTTCAATACTCATAGAGAAAAGAAGAAGGGTCCTCTTTAAAAAAGTAATGACTAAAACATTATCTCTTTCTTTTAATACAATCCTTCAACAAAACAGTTTCCTGGCGCAGCAGTTTTGTCTCTGCAATATGTTCTTTAATAATCACAGAAATCTCTTCTTTGACGTTTTCAAGAAGTGCAGCAATAATAATCATAACGATAAGAATCAACCAGAGAAAAACGCCCTGAAGAAGACCCCAGGAATAATAGCCATCAAGGACATATTGTTTGTAGAGAAGGAAAAAACCAACAAAGATGACAGCAAGCCCTGCAAAAAAAAGACCAATCTCAAAGAGATTCAACTTCCTATAAAGAACTTGACTTTTTTCTTCGATCTGAATACCCATATGATAAATTCTTGGAAAGAGAGGTATATATAACTTTCTTATTTTTGTGCCATGCTATCCTGCAAGTGAAATCGTCGACTTTCCATAAGAGATAGAGGTATTATCTACGACATTTTCAGAATTTTATTTTTTCATATTTCAATAAGTAAAATTACTTAGGGATTCTCAAGACAGTAGAGCGATTATTTTATTGTGAGGCGATACACGCACCGGCTTCTTGATTATTCGCTCAGTAAGAAAAAATGTCAGGGGGACCCATTGCACTTTAGTGCAATGGGGTATTATAAAATTATAAAGTAAATCAGAAATGTCAAGAACCACCAATCATCGCTCACTTCGTTCGCTATAGATTGGTGGCATGATCGAGATGGTTCTTGAGCATGTTACGAATATAGCACCTTCAAAAAAATGAAGGTGGACTTTGTCCACTGGTTACTAAACCAGTGGTATATTCGAAACATATCGAAGAAAAGAAGTATTACATCACTCGAAAGATCAGATGGTACTTATTTCTTCACTTTCTTCAATGTCACAAGAATAAACTGCTGTTCACCCTGCCAAACAATGTGCTCTTTCACAATCGTAAAATACTCTAAAGCAGTTTTCAAAACACCAGTCTTCTGACAAAGCAAAACCATTGTTCCAGTATCCTTCATGACAAACTCCAATTGGTAAAAAAACTCTTTGTAAAATTTAAGCATGTCTTTATCAGTCACAAGACGTCCTTCAACAGGCATTTGCGCAACAACTATATCCTGCGATTTCTCATCAACTTTTGTATCAATCCATTCAATGTCTCCTCGAGCAAAAGTGATATACTTTGCAACACCAGCAAGTTTCGCGTGTTTCTTGGATGCTTCAAGATTACGAAGATGAACATCATAGCCACGAAGAGAAAATGTATCAAGCACTTTTTTAGAAACTTCTTTATCAAATTTGCCAAGATCAATTTCCAAAAAACGATGAAACAAGAAATTTTGTTTCTGATAAAATCGAGGCGACATATGCGCTGCAAAGAGTGCTGCTTCAAGCGGAAGCAATCCAACGCCACAAAGAGGATCAACAAGCGCTTGTTTTCCTGTATAGCCAGCATAACGAACAGCACAGTAGGCAAACGCAGCGTTCAGCATATGTGTTTGCGCATAAATTTTATATTCGCGTTTGGAAAGATCAAATCCCGCAAAATCTATACCAAGAATGCAAAGATCATCGCGAATAAAACAATAGATAATAATGTCAGGGTCATCAAGCGCAACAGAAGTTTTTGGTTGTTGTTTAAGAAAAACTCCTCCAAGCGCAGCAGCGACTTCTTGACTGCTGAAAGAGTGCGTACCATACCGTTCGCATTCCACGCGAAATGTTTTTTCCGAAAGAAGGGAAAGATCTGCATTTTCAAGAAGTGCTGTTGTCGAAGTTATGAGGGAATCAAATGTTGAAAAAGAAAATGTTCCAAAAAGCCGCAAAACCCGTCGTGCTGCTTGTGTTTTATAGCAGAGTTCTGCAAGTTCTAGGTCTGTTGCAGAAAATGTGACATATTCCGTTGCAGCAACAGAGTTCTTGCCAAGAATTTCTTTTACCTCAAGAGCTGCAATTTCTTCAAAGCCACGAAAAGTAAGTGCCGCAGCAGGAGAAGCGAGTGTTTTCGAAGATTTTACAGCTGTTTTTTTCATAAAAGAGAAAAAACAAGAACATGCTTTTAAAACTTCTGAAAGAAAAGAAAAAAAGAAACAACAAAATCAAGAAAACTGATTTGTTGTATATTTCTGCTTGTTGACAGTAACAGAAGATTTTCCAGAGAGCTTTTTAAGAGTTCCTCTGTTCAACCCTCTCGCATTTCCTGTACGCTGTTGTGAGTCCCATCGACCCGCAGGGGCATTCTCACGAGCAGTTCGTCCTGTACTTTTTCCTTTGATTGCCATAAAAATTATTTGCGAGATATTTTTCCTCGACCCATAGCTGCTGCTGTTGCTGAAAAACCTGTTTTTTGGAAAGATTGTCCAGCACCTTGTCTAGCCTCAGAATGAGAAGCTCCTGCACCTGTTTTGGCTGAACTTAGACCCTCTGTTTTTCCTCTTGGTATTACTCCCATAATATTCATCCTCCTTTTTTTATCAAATTATGAACGTTTTTTCAAACCACGACCTGTTTTTGCAGCAAATCCACCAGATTCATTAGGCCCTTTCAAGCCAGAACCTGACTGTGCTTTAACAGTACTCGCTATGCTTTTTTCAGATTTATCAGTAAATCCTTTCCGTGCTTGGGTAAGCGTATGTCCTCGAACCGGCATAATCAATCACCATTTAGTCCTTTTTCCGCCTTTTCAGACCACCAAATTGTTCTGTTTCGCTATCGAATGTCTGACCTGACCTTTTTGGACGATCAGTTTCATGCCCTGCCCATATTGTAGACTTCGCATCAGAAGCACTTGCTACTTTTCCCCCAACTATTTTACTTCCACTCTTTTTATTTGTTGGCATATTCTCACCTTTTTTGTTTATATCAATTTATGAACTTAATTTCTACGTCTCAAACCAGTTCCTTTGAAACCAAGTTGTATTCCTTCTGTTCCTTTAACGCCACCTGGAGCATTTCCTGTTTTGTTTCGAGCTCCTGCACTTGCAGTTGCTTTTACTCCACCTGATTTCTTTAATGTTGCTCTTGTTTTTGCATCGCCCATATAATACACCTCTTTTGTGTAACATTCATCTCCGGAAAGAATAGTATATAAACTTTGCGAAAATGAGAGAACACAAAAAGAAAAAATTGAGTATGAGCAGGTAACAAAGAAAAACAGAAAACACACACAAACCTTATAAAGAAGATTATATAATCATTATATAATTCATCTGAAGAGGAGAAGAGAAGAGATATAAAGAAGCGTGTATCAGAGAGTGTGTGAAAATATGAGAGATCAGCTGGAAGAAGCATACGAAGAGTTAAAACGTGTTGATCATTTAATCTACGTCAGCTTAAAGTATACACGAACAACTGACGTGCTGAAGAATGTCATCGACAGAATGATCGCGACATGTGAATGCATGATGAATGCATTAGGCGAACATGCAAAAAGCACAGGAAAAGTAAAAAGCTTAACGCCGCATCCGATGATGAAATGCAAAGAGCTCAAGCGCCTCTATCCAGACGACAAAACACTTATGAATTTCTTGGAATTTTATATTCTCATAAAGACATTAAGCAAAGCAGAGTATAGCAGTATTAACGAATACAGAAGACATGTCACGCTTATCGCACAACTTGATGAAGGGGAATATCATGTGCATATTGATAAAGTAACAGAATTTTACAAGAATATGAAAGAATATTTTGATTATATCAAAGCATTAATGTAAGTGAGCTGTTATGACAAAATACTTTGCAGTAATTAGTGCAAAAGGGGGCGTGGGAAAAACAACCACTTCTATTAACCTTGCAAGCGCGCTATCCTTTTTCGGCAGAAATGTCATCGCTATTGACGCGGATCTTACTGCGCCAAATATGTCGATTCATCTTGGTGTTCCAAATCTCCCCTCCTCTATCCACGACGCATTAGACGGAAAAATTCCTTTGAGTTCCTGCCTCTATTATCATCCCTGCGGACTTCGTATTATTCCAGGAAACATTGCGTATGAAAGTTCAAAAGCAATTAACCTTGCTAATTTCAAAACAATAATTCACGAACTGGACAATAAAGCAGAAATTATTATTGTTGATGGCGCGCCAGGCGTGAGCCCGGAAGCGCAAACGATTATTGATGCAGTGGATTTTGTCCTTCCTATCACCACACCAGATTTAGCAGCGATGAGTGATGCAAGAAAAACAATCAAGATGGCGCGTGAACTCAATAAACATGTTCTTGGAATTATTGTCAACAGAGTTCGTGGAGAAGAACATGAAATTGACGTACAAAACATTGAAGCATTCCTTGAAGTTCCTGTGATTGGCGTTATTCCTGAAGAGAGCAGTGTCCGTGCTGCGTATCAGTTAAAAAGTCCTATTCTTTATACCCATCCTGATGGTGAAGCTGCACTTGCGTACAAAAAGCTTGCAGCAAAAATGATTGGAGAAGAATTTCAGGATGGTCTTGAACCAAAAAAAGATACTTCTCTCACGCATGATATTCTTGCTGGATGGAACATAATTAAGAGATAAAAAAAGAAAAAATTATTCCTTATCTATTTTTGTGACATACTTACTCAAGGATAGAGAGTCATCATACTCAGGAGTAAGTGTGTATTTAACATCTCCTTTTGTATGAGTCAAACTCCCAAACGTATCACTTACCAGACGAAGTTCTAACGCAGCTGAAGAACTTCTGCAAGAAATTACTCCAACTGTATTATTATTTCTACCATATTCTTGAGCATAACGCAAACAACTTCTTTCAGGAAGAACAAGACCTGCTGCAGTTAAGTCAGCTTGTTTTTGCTCATATGCTTTAGAAGTTTCTCGTAATGTGCTATTCCTTCCATCACTAACTCCTGCTTGGTAAAGTGCATCTCCGCCAAAATATAATCCTGTCCCTAGAGCTCCTAATCCTACCGCCCATGCTGTTGCTTTCCCAAACATTTCCCAACCTTCATTTCTTTCACTCATTTTTCATTCACCTTTGTTTTCTCTTTTTTTTGTAATCTATGACTTTCGTCACTATAAAATAGTTACCTAGTAAGTATTTATATTTTTCTTATATTATTAATATGAATAATATAAAAAGCAAAACTATAAAAGAAACAGCATCTTTCCAAGAAAAATGAAACGAAAACTCATCAAACAAGGCGCAGGAGGATTTACAGTCACACTTCCAATACAATGGATAAGAGAGCATAACTTAGAACAAGGAGCGGAAGTAGAATCAGAAGAAACAGAAGAAGGAATTCTTATATCATCAGGAATAAAAAAGAAGGAAAAAAGCATTGATCTTGACATTACAAAATATGACAGAAGAATGCTCCTCAATCTCCTCAACCAAAGCTACAGACTTGGCTATGACACCATCAAAATACTATACCATGAACAAGAACAAGCAACATGGATAGAAGAGATAACAGCAACGCTACTTGGGTTTGAGGTTGTAGAAAAGAAAAATAACACCTGCATTCTCCAGAACATCGCAGAACCTGATGAAGAAAAATTTGAAGTTATTTTGAGAAAGATTTTTTTGCAAATTGTAGATTTTTCAGAGAGAGTAGAAAAAGATATGGAAAAGAAAGAGTGCAATGAGAATGAAATAAAGAGCATAAAAGAGCAAATGGACAAATTGACTAACTATGCCAGACGAGCAATAATACGAAAGAGAAGAGACGCAAAAACGCCATTGTTATACGGAATCATAACACAACTGTCGTTGATAAGTCATGCATACGCCTATCTTTTATTTTATGCTACAAAGAAGAAATACAAAATGAGTAAAAAAATAACAGAACATCTACAAAAAGCAAACAAAATGTTCAGAGAATATTATGAAGCATTTTATAATAAAGATTTTGTAAAGCTCAACGATATTGGAAAAGAAAAGATGATGCTTGAAACAATAAACAACAACTTGTTAGAGCAAAGCAAGGGAGCAGAAGCAGTAATTCTTACATATATTCGAGAAATCATCAGAAACGTGCACATGTGCACGCCAGCAACAATAGGATATTATCTTGAATAAAGCAGTCTTTCGCCGTAATCCATAACAGGAGTAGCAATGAGTTGTGTTCGCTTGAGACGAGTCTGTTGGAAAGCAATTTGGTAAAGAGTCTGGAACTCAGTTCTATCGCGTTCAGAAACTGAAGGAACAAGAGTAGGTATTGCTTGCATAACACCAAGAAGCGCAGCCTGATGCAATTCAATTTCATCATATGCTTTTCGAAATTCAAGATAAGAACCAACACCAAAAGTTCCTGATTGTTTTAATGATTCATCAAGTGTAGTATGAAGTGCGAGCATTTCTTGTGTTCTATACCCTGCAAGCATGAGTTGCTTGTGAAACGCACTTATTGCATAAGCAGAAATATAATCCTCGCCTGTATCAGAAGTTTCATTATGATATCGCTTTCTAGACCATTCTAACATCATAGTATTTGGAGCATTAAATGCAGGGAAAAGATGAAGCGCTGTAACAGCTGCTTCATCCATTTGCCGAAGCTCGTAACGAATACAATTGAAATCAAAAGGAATGACGGTAAGAAAACCAGTATCATCAAGACGGAGGGCATTATTACGAAGCGCATTGTCAGCAACCCACATACCATAACGAGGCATATACCCTTCAATACGATCACCAAGTACTCGTGTATATGCTTCTTTAAATTTTTCATCATGGATACCAAGCGCATGCATTACACGATATGCCCAGAAATGACGTTGAAGATCTTCTTCTGTCACTATTCCTGGAAGAGGCGCACGTTTTTGAGCAGCATGAAGTAATGATGTTTTATGTCGTTGTGTCAAGTAGGCTTTATCCTCTGCAGTAAGCACGTCATTGATTGCTGCATTAGCTGCAACGCGAACTTTAACAACACGCATAATATATGCTGGAAGAACAAGAGCATCTTCAATTCGCTGAGGATTTATAACTAAATCTTCAGCAACAGAAGAACCAACATCTTGAACATAAAGAATACAAGGATCTTTTTCATCTCTCCGTACGGTTGGCATTTCACATTCAAGGAACAAAGCCTCTCCAAGAGCATCATAAATTCTGAATTCTATATCAGTAAGCTCAGGGGTTGGATTCCTTTTTTTAAACCAAGTAATATCTCCATCAACAACCTTTTCAACTGTAGCTGTTCTTCCTTGTGACATAATAACCTTATCCAAAGCCTTATTTATAAAGTTTTCCATTATTTATCACTTAAAAGTAGTAACTAATTAAGCAAAACCTATAATAACCCCTACACACATAAAGAACACGATGCCGAAGAAGCAAAGAAAGAAGCCTGCCCAAAAAAAAGCTAATGCGTTTACAAGTGTAGAAAAGAAAATAGATCTCATTCTTGAACAACAGAAATTGCTCCTTGAAAAGCAAAATATCCTCCAGAGCGAACAAAAACAAATTGAAGAAAAAGAAAAAAAGATTGAAGAACTTGAAGTGACAGAAAAAAAGGAAGAAGAGAAAATTGGAAAAGCGATTGAAGAAGAACGAAGCACATTGCAACAGCTCGAAGAGCTAGAGAAAGAGATTAAGCAAGAGGTAAAAAGAAGCCCATTAAAAAAAATAACATATCGTGATTTTACAAAAGGAATGATTGGAGCGTTTATTGGAATTGTTGCGCATTTCTCTTTTCTTGAAGGACTGCACATTGCAGAAAACTTTAGTATGCTTCGTGCGTCATTGCTATATCTCGTCTCTTTTCTGATTGGAGTTTCGTTTCTATATTTTTCTGGTTTTCGGTCAGTCGAAGACAAAACTATCTTAAAAATAATTCCATTACGCATTCTTGTTATTTACGCAAGTGCAATCTTTGTGACGTTTATTGTATTGACAGTGTTTGGGATTATCACCTTGCAATCAAACTTTGAAGAAGTGTATAAAACAGTCGCTGCAATAAGTATCCTTGCGATATTAGGTGCATGCACTGCAGACCTTTTGGGGAAGGAGTGAGAACGATGACAGAACAAAAAAGACTTGAAACAGAAATAAAAACATTGACACCGCGATTGGCGGCGCAGCTTCCACATCTGAAAACAATGTTGAAAAATCTCGCAACACATGCTGCTCTTGTTCGTCATGGAGATCCTGAACTTGAGGAAACACGAAAGAATTTATTGCATATTTTGGAGGAATTAATCCGCTTTTCTCAAACAAATTTTCATAATGGGCAACAATTGTATAAAATAAGTACAGAAGCAGAAAATATAGTCAGACTGATGAGAGAAGAAATGAAGGAATTAGTGGAGTTGCATAGAGCAGTTTCAAGATTTACATTTCAGAATTCCGGACAGGAAATGCCAAAAATAGATGCAATAATCACAAAATTAGAGAAAGCATATACTGCAGAAGTGCAGATTGTCCAAGCATTCAGTTCTGAAGCAAAGGAAGCTGCATGAAAAAAGAGAGTATAGTATTCTTGACGCAAAGTATAATAACCCCTAGATCAATAATACTGCTATGCAGAAGAAAATAAGGAAAAAAGCAAGAAATAATACACAGACAGCAGAGAAAAGTCCGCAAATAATGCAAAGTGAAATAGCAATAATGCAGAGCATTGCCAAAAAAGAGAGTGCTGTAGAACTAAAGATGCAGCATTTTGTCGCAATGACTGCAATGCTCCTATTGATCTTCACCAACATTCTCGGCGCAGTACTATTAATCCCATTTTTATTATTCTTTGAAGGAAATGCGCAATATGCAATAGTAGGAATGTTCGCAGTAGGGTTTGGTTTAATTTTCAATTTTATGATTCATTCTATTGAACATCTTGGAGACAAACATCATTTGATCGCAGGAATTGTCGTGCCAACATTTGCATTGCTTGATCTTGTCATTCTGTTCACGTTATTAGAAAAAATAAAAGAAGTATTGAAAGTGCAGACAGAGTATAATTACGCATTTATTATTGTGCTGTTTGTTGTTGCGTTCCTCATTCCATATATTATAGACATCGTAAGAGGAAAACATAGATTTCAGTAAAGTGGATTTTTATGAACAAACTCAAGCAAATGCATTTTGCACTTTTTCTGACAGGAATCACTTCACTGTGTTTCGCATTTCCCGCAGTATTTATCAAGCTTTTAATGGGTGAACTTTCACCAATTGGCACACTCACCATTCGTTTCTTTATTGCAGCAGCATTATTTCCAGTCATCGTTATGTTTGTTAAAAAGAGCAAACTCAAAGCAATACTCCATGCAAAAGGAGATGAACTCAAAGAATTTTGTATTTATGGATTTTTGTTGTTTGCCAGTATTGCAGCATTGTTCAGTTCTTTCCTGTACATCCACGCAAACAAGGCAATGTTGATCTACATGATGTATCCTTTGTTTGATGGAATTCTTGCATGGATTATTCTAAAAGAAAAAATAACAAAGACAGACAGTGCTGCGATGGTCTGCACGATTATTGGCGCGTATTTTATTTTTGGAATGAATAGTACTGGAGAAGGAAGTATAATGGGCTATGCGCTTGCAACAACAGGAACATTGCTTTTTGCAGGATATTCTATTTTCAGCAGAGAAGTAGGACGCTGTTATGAGTATTACAAACGAACCGCGTGGTTATTTATTTTCTGTTTCTTTTTTTTTATGATAGCATTTTTTATAACAGGCAATCCAAAAACACTGTTGTCTCTCAAACCGATGAGCTGGGTCTGGTTACTATTATTTGGAATTGGAAGCACGCTTATTCCGTATATGTGTTTGAGTTACGCAAGTGCATACATTAAATCCTCTGTGATTAGTGTGATATTAGTAGGAGGGAATGTTATAGGAATAGGATTAGTCTCTTGGATTTTCCATGAACCAATAACAATTCCTATGATTGTTGGAACAGGATTTATTCTCATAGGATTCTTGATTACGACCATCACAGAATGGAAAGAAGAAGAAGAAAAATATCATCATGTTTGTCATCATTGATAAGTCTATAAGTGTATGGTCGAACGAAGTGAGTGCCATACACGATCTCGCTTCCAATTGGCGAAAGAATTGAAAAATATCATCATGTTTGTCATCATTGAGAGAAATAAGAGATCCATCCGCCTAACTACATTCAAAAAACGGTTATTTTATCCGCCTAAACTTGTCGACGGAAAGAGAGAAAAAATACAAAAATAATAGTAAATTTTATATATTTCATCCGCCTAACTACCATAATGAAATACATAAGAAAAAAGATAATAAACGGCAAAGAGTATTATTATTTCGAATATAGCATAAAACAAGAGAAAGATAGATTAAAATGGGTAAAGTATCTAGGCCCAACACTTCCTGAAGATTTGAAAAAAAGACTAGAAGAGTATTTTTTAGCTGTTGCAGAAGAAAGTGAGAAAAACGTCTCTTTAGAAGCTGTAAAATATTTTCCACCAAATGGAATACACAACATTGAATTCTATCGTTCAAAGTATGCATGTTTACAGCATGAGTTATATGAAAATGAGAAGAAATTATTTAGCACATTATTTACAATTCTATTTATGTTAAATTCAAACAGAGCAGAAGGGTCAAAAGTAACACGACCTGAAATAGAGAAAATAATGAGAAGAAGAATAAAGCCAAAGACACTTATTGACAAAGAAATAATAGGATCAATAGATGCAATAAACTTTGCATTTTCAAAAAAAATGAAATGGAGTTCTGCAGGAATAAAAAAGATACATAAACTGTTATTCGGCTATCTGTTTCCGGATATTGCCGGACAATATAAAAAAATAAACAATATTGTAGGAAATGCAAACAGCGGCCTTTTAACGAAAACAACAGAATGGCAAGAAGTTCCTCAAGCAATGAAAACGCTTATGGATTGGTTTAATACCATGAAAAAGAAAAAGATATATCCTCCGCTTCTGGCATTAGAATTTCATTGGCGCTTTGAAGCAATTCATCCTTTTGAAGATGGAAATGGAAGAGTGGGGAGAATACTATTAAACGCGATGCTTCTGGAAAATGGCTTTATGCCTGTGATCTATTTTAGCCAGAATCACAAAGCGTATTGTGATGCAATAGCAAAAGCAAGAGATGGAAAGAAATTGCCACTTGCGAAACATTTTGTGGAAAGTCTAAAGAAAACAGATGGCGCAGTAGAAGCATACAAAAAAGAAGGAATTATCAAAGGTGGCTCACCTGCAGTAAAGCAATGGGAAATAACAAAGCAAGGAATTAGAATTTATTAGCGTGACCACCATGCTCGAATACCGCCAATATAAAATCAAAGAAATGGTCGAAATCGAGCCATGGTCAGCCTACAAGCTCGCGAACTATTTCAAAGTAGAAGCTGGAGACATAATAAAAGATTTGGAACTCATTAAGCGAGCGATTCGACCAAAGAAAATCGAGATGATTCCCGCAACTTGTGATGGTTGTGGATTCCAGTTGAAAGATCGAATAAAACTCAAAGCTCCGACAAAGTGTCCAAAATGTAAAATGGAAGCAGTGCAGGATCCATTATTATTCATTAAGTAGTGGGCTCGAGCAAAGCGAGACCCACCTCGCTTCCAATTCTTTGACCTCTGGTCAAAGTTCTCTGGGCTTTGCTCAGAGTATGGCGAAAGAATTGGATGGAAGCAGTGCAAGATCCATTGTTGTTCATTAAGTAGAAACAAACTAATTCTTCACAAAGAGCAAGTACCATGCAAGCGCAAGCAAAGCTGCACACAGAATGAAGATTGCAATTTTGATAATGAAAATATATCGAATGAATTTCTGCTGGACAAAAGTCATCTCGCTGTATTTCTTCTTTAAGGAAGCAATTTTCTTCTTCATTGGAGGAGATAGAACGAAACTAAATATAAAGATTGTCTTGTGCAATAGTAGGCAGAAGCAAAAACAACAACAATGGCACAGACGGTCTTGTCACTTCGTTCCAAGCCCTACTCCGCAAACGAGAACCCTAGCCTTTGCTTCGCTCAGGCATAGGAACCTCGTTCGCTCCGTCTGGCCATGTTGTTTTTGCGTACACAGCACAAACGCACAAGACCGAACTATTCATTTGAAAACAATGTTTTCTAATGCATTACGGAGCTTTGCTCCGAAATGCTTGTGAGGTCTTGTGCGTTGTGACGCGAGCGTTAGTCGAGCGTCTCTTTTTTATATCCAGATTAATAAAAAAATTAAAAATAATTCTAAATGATACCAATCTTCGAAAACATTAAATACACCAAATCAACAAAAGACACCATGCCAAAAGAAAAACAGAATAACTTCACCAAAGTCACAGAAACAATTCTCAAAAAATACAAAACATCAAAGAAAGAACACGATATTATCCTAAAGAAAATAGATGGATTCCTTCATGAAATCCGAATTGCGTTAGACCACAGCAAAATCGAAGCATATGTCATGCTCGGCGGAAGCGCGGCAAAAGGAACATTCCTCAAACACGACTTTGACTGCGACATTTTCGTGCGATTTCAATGGGACAAATACAAAGATAAAGATATGTCCAACATTTTAGAACAAGCACTGAAAAAAATAAAAAACATCAACTACGAAAAAGTCCATGGATCACGAGATTATTTCACTGGCAAATGGAAAGACCTTCATTACGAAATTATCCCCGTTCTCTATATCACCAACAAAAACATGGCAAAAAACATTACAGACATGAGTCCGCTCCATGTGGAATGGCTCAACCAACATCTGACAGAACAACTCAGAGACCAAATCCTACTAACGAAGCTTTTCTTCAAAGCGCAGAAAGTTTATGGCGCAGAAAGTTACATGAATGGATTCTCTGGCCATGTCGTAGATCTCTTAACAGTCTATTACGGCTCATTCAAAGCACTGTTAGAAAACATCGAAAAATGGCAAGAGAAAGAGCTCATCAACATGACTCCGCATCCAATAAACATGAATGCATTAAATCCAGACAAATTACAATCCGCAATCATCATCATTGACCCTGTCCAGCCTGAAAGAAACGCAGCAGCTGCAGTGAGTTATGAGCAATTCTACACAATTAAGAACCAAGCGACAACATTTCTTGCAAATCCCTCGATTGACTTCTTCAAAAGAAAAAGCATCAGTACAAAAGACATTGCAAAAATAAAGAAGGACGCAACAAAGAGAGACGCTACATGCATCATCCTCAAAGCACTCCCAACACACGGAAAACTCGACACCATTGGAACAAAGATTTTCAAGAGTTATGAATATATGAAAGAGGAACTCGAGAGAAATGAGTTCCATGTGGAAGAATCTGGCTGGGACTGGGAAGAAGACCAAGAAAAACCGGCATTAATCTGGATAATAGTAAAAGAAAAAAAGCTTTCAAGAATCACAGAACAGCAAGGACCACCATTAAAACTGCAAGAAGATGTAAAAGCCTTCCGCATAAAACACAAAGATGTCTTCTTCAAAGGCGAACGATTGTACGCAAAAATAAAACGAAAATACCAGAAACCTGAAGAACTCATTAAAGCAATTCTCAAAGACAAAAGAATAAAAGAAAAAGCAAAAAAGTGGACAATTATAAAGTGAAAATGATAAGAGAAAGAATGAAAGAAATAAAAGAACAGAAAATTCTAGAACTCAAGAGACAAGCATTCCACGCAGGAGTTGGAATTCTCCTCGTCTTATTCTTGTATTTTGAAATACTCCCAATGTGGCTTTTCTTTGTCATCAACATTACAGGAACAGTGATTTATTTCACCTGGGAAAAAGGAGCAAGCAAAATATTCACCTGGTTTTTTCGCCATTTTGAACGCGAGCATGCAAAAGAAGGACATGGCGCACTATCATATGCATGGGGATGTTTTTTTACTGTCTTATTTTTCAATGCAAACACAGCGTATGCTGCAATTCTCATGCTTGCGTTAGGGGATAGTGTTTCGCATTATGTTGGAAGATTTTACGGAAAAATCAAACATCCATTAAACAAAAGAAAGAAAGCAGAAGGAACAATTGCTGGTGTTATGGCAGCGTTTGCAGGCGCAGTGGTGTTTGTGCCTGCTGCAACAGCGTTTGGTGCAGCGTTAGTCATCATGAACACAGAAGCAATGGAATGGAAATTAGGAAAGTACAAGATTGATGATAATCTCTGGATGCCGTTGGTAGGCGCAGTGGTTATAACAATCATTTCATATATTTTCTAGAAAAAGCAAACGCATTTATACCACAAAAAGAACAAAAGAAGCATGAACGCACTTCATATAGAGAATGTCAGCAAAATATTTCCAGGAGCAAAGAAACCGACACTGAATAATGTCTCATTCAGCATACAAGAAGGAGAAATTTATGGTCTTCTTGGGCCAAATGGTGCAGGAAAAACAACGATTATCAGCATTATTGCAGGCCTACTCGCAAAAGACACAGGAAATATTTCAGTCTTCAACTATAACATTGACCAAGAATCGCAAAAAATAAAACAAATAATCAATGTTGTTCCAGGATTCAGTCATGTCAATAGTTCTTTATCTGTGGATGAGTTTCTTGCAGTATACGCGCATATGTACAACGTCAAAGACTGGCAGAAAGAAAGAGATAGTGTACTCAAAAGAGTAGAATTAAAAGACAAAAGAAGTACGCAACTCAACGAACTTTCTTCTGGTTACAAGCAACGTGCATTACTCGCAAAAGCACTACTTTCAAAACCAAAATTGTTGCTGATGGACGAACCAACAGTTGGGCTAGACATAGAAATTGCAATCAAAATAAGAGCGTTAATTAAAGAATTGCAAACACAAGGATATACGATTCTCCTCACAACACACAATATGCTGGAAGTAGAAGAACTCTGTGATAGAATTGGACTTATCAACAATGGAAAGCTCGTTGCAGAAGGAACAATAAAGGAAATAAAAAAATTAGTAGTGGAAAGAAACGGAATTGAGATAGAATGTGAAGATCCTATCACTATAAAAAAGGTATTCGAAAAAGAGTCTTATACGCTTGAAGTAAAGAGCATGAGTACAGGCTGCATTATCTATGTCAAAGAGTACAAACATATCAAAGAGATAATGAAGAAACTTGCTGCAAGAAAAGAAAAAGTGTATAGTATTTCGATTATGGAACCAACATTAGAAGAAACGTTTATCAAATTAACAGAGAGAAAAAGAAAATGAACACACGAAGAATTTGGGGAATGATGTATCAGAGTACAATCATCATGAAAAGAAATATGTTTCGCTTTTTTGATATTACATTGTGGCCGCTTATCTTGTTTCTTTCTCTCACGCTTTTTGTCAAATACTTAGATCAAGGAGAAGTCATTTTAGGAACAGTAATCCTTGGAGTCACAGGTTGGAGAGCAGTGTATCACGCGCAGATAGAATTCTCACAGAATTATATGGACCAATATTGGTCTGGGATGAGCGGTCATTTCCTCATCTCTCCAATAACACTAGGGGAATTTATTGTCGCAAATATTATTGTCAGTACATTCAAGTTTGCGTTTGTCGGTACATTGTATTTTCTTCTTGCCAAATTTTTATTTAATCACACGTTTGTGAATTTGCCATTGATTTGGATTGGATTATTGGTACTGGGATTATTTGGCATTATCCTTGGTTTAATTACGTTAGGAATCTGTTTTATATTTCATGAAAATGCGTTTGCAGTTTCATTTATTCTTCCTGATCTCATTGTTTTATGGTCAGGGGTGTATTATCCCATTGATGTATTTCCTGGAGTGATGCAAGCAATTGCGCATTTCTTCCCAACGTATTATGGGTTTGAGATATTAAAAGCATCAGTAGGTATGGGAACAATAAATATACCTTGGCTTATAGGAACAATGTTAATCTGGTTAGTTGGCGCAGTGTTGTTTCTATCCTGGGCAAAGAAGTACACAATGAAGAAAGGATTGTTTGCGAAGTTGAATTGAAGAAATCACTAATGTTTAATTCAAACATCTACGGTATCCTATACAAATGTTTAACCATGTAATTCTCTTCTCCTTTATCAATAATTTCTTTAGGAGCGTCTTTTGCAACAGGAGTTTCTTGAGGAACTGCAACGTGCTGTTGTTGCGGCGCTTGCTGAGGAGCAGGAACTTCTTTCTTCGTGCCTTTGTAATTAATAAAATCCGCTTTATCTTTTATTTTCTTCAAGGAATCTTCAAAATCAGGAGGAGGAAGTTGTTTTGGTTGCCAGGTTAAAGAAATACCATCATTTTCAAAACGGGGAATAATATGAAGAGAAAGATGTCCTTTTGCGCCAGCACCTGCACCATTGTTGCAAATAATGTTTGTCCCATGAGACGCTATGCCTTCATAGATTGCGCTTGCAGCGTAGCTTGCGACATAGAAGAGTTGAGTAGCGAGAGGATCAGGAAGTTGTTCCAACGTCTCTGCGTGATCTTTAGGAATGACATGAATGTGTCCAACGGCAGCTGCGTCAGTGGGAAGATACGCAAGACAAACAGCGTCTTCGTAGACAATTTGTGCAGCAACATGTTTCTGCGCAATAGAGCAAAGGACGCAAGTCATTGTCGTTGTAACATTTCCCGATGAAGTCGGGAAATCAGATCAAGATCTGCTCCTTCTTGTGGTTCTTCTTTATTCTCATCTTCTTTCTTTGGAAGCGGTTTTGCAGGTTTTTGCTGCTGCTTTTCTTTTTCTTCTTGCTGTTCCTGCTGTTCTTCTGGTTCTTGCTGTTGTTCTTCAGAGTGCTCTTCTTCACCTTCAGAAGATGGTTCTTGTTCATCAGAACCATGAAGCTTTTGGATACTCTCATCTTCTTCTTGAATCTGCGCAGGATTGTCAGCATCAGGAATTTCAAGATGTGGTGCAAGATTTTTGATGGTCTCAGAATCAACAAGACTATCTGCAAATCGTGTCGCTGCAGCTGTTTTTTCTTTGAATGGCGCAAGAAGTTCATGAACATCCTGTTCTTGATGAACATCGCGAGCAATAACTGCGCGCTCTAATGCTTCAACATCAACCCCTTCAAAGATTTCTTTCAGTTCAGGAACTAGTTGAATTTTCTCTGTAAAAAGGAAGGTTTGTTTTAACAACAATTCTTTGAGTTTTGGATTATCGTTGACGAGATCAACAAGCTCATCCATTGAATACTTGGACTCTACTTTTTTAGGAGGAGCAAAGTGCGCAATAATATCATCAACATCAATGTTTGCAAACACCGATTTCAAGCGACCGCTTTGTTGCACTTGTTTCTTAAATTCTTCTGGATATTGAATAATAAATTGTTTGAGTTGGTCATTGGATTCTACGAGTTTAATGACTGTTTCTTTTGTGTAGCCAGCAGGAGAACGAACCGATGGAGATGGCTGTTGCATTGATGATGATTGTGGAGCAGATGACTGCCCTTGTTCAAAAGATGAAGCAGAAGGGTGTACTTGTGCTTGTTGTTGTGCAATGTCTTGCTGTTTTTCTTGTCCAGGCAATGGATAAAGTGAAGATCGCTGCCGAAGCATGATAGGAAGATTGTGCTTCAAAAGATTAAATGTTTCCTGCAATTTAGTTTTGTCAATAATACCTTTTTTTGGCTGAAAGAACTCTAAATCATCAGGAGATTCCCGAGGAATAAGATGCAACATAAAATGACTGCTTTGTTGTCCCGCAGCGTAGCCGTTCGCGATGAAAAGCGTGTTGCCAAAAAGCAGCATCCCTTCTTTCATTGCTGCGGAGAGTTGTTTTGTTCGCGTAAAGAGATGTTCAAAAATAGGAGGAGGAATCAGCGGCATAATAGGATAATGTTCTTTGGGCATAATAAGAAGATGTCCTTTCGCAGCAGGATTGATATCAAGAATTGCAAGGAGTTGGTCATCTTCGTAGACTTTTTTGCTGGGAATTTCTGCTTTGACAATTTTGCAGAATGGACACTGTGCTTTTTGCGCGTCAATTGCCTTTTGTTGTTCTGGAGAGAGCTGCATGAATAGATTTTAGAAAGAGCAATATTTAATGGTTTTGGTGCGATAAAGGAAAAAAGTATTAAAGGAGAGAGAGGATAACAGATACGATGAAATGGCTCTATAAAGCACAGAGGGAATTTCCCGCGCATATTGTCTTTGTTCTGAAAGATGCGTATACCATAGGAATGGAAAAAGTTTTAGGATGGGGAGATAAAGAATTTCTCTATGTTTTGAAGGATAATATTTTTATTTCGTATAGATCAAAAGAAAATGACCAAGAGATGTATGCTTTTTTTAAAGAAAAGATGAAAAACAAAAAGTTTCTTCAGGATTTAAAAGAAAAGACAGAGCACGTAAGAGAACAATATGAAAAGACAACAACAGAGATCAGAGAACAATGTAAAAGACAATGCACAGGGAAGGAGCTAAAACGGCTGTATGAAAAAGCATATGCCGCAGAGTATGCGTTATTGTCTATAATGAATTTTACGCTGTATTTCGAGCAAGCTGGTCCTGTTCCAGAAGAAGCAAAAGCAACGTTTCAAGAAATTGCAAAGATTCGAAATAAAATGGCAGAAACATTGTATGCATTTTATCATCAAGAATATGGTGGACTTTTTACGAAGATCGGAAAGACACTAAATATTACCCCTGCTCTTGTTTCTTTTATGTTTCCTGAAGAGATTAAAGAATCGCTAAAGAAAGAAAAAGCAACAGCAGATGAAAAAACGTTGAAAGAAAGAAAGAAAATCATGGTGCTTATTGTAGAAAACAAAAAGCCAAGATATATAGTGGGAAAAGAAGCAGAAAGAATATATGAAGAACTACAGTCTGAAACAAAAAAACAATCTGAAATCAAAGGACAAACAGCGTATCCTGGAAAAGTTCAGGGGATTGTTTGTAAAGTAGAAACCCATGCAGAGCTCAAGAAAATAAAACAAGGTGTTATTCTAGTCACCCCCATGACCTCAGTAACATATGTTCCTTATTTAGAGAAAGTTGCAGCAATAGTCACAGACGAAGGTGGAATTATCTGTCATGCAGCATCCATCGCAAGGGAAATGAAAATTCCTGCAGTCATCGGTACAAAAATTGCAACAAAAATTCTCAAAGACGGCGATTTAGTAGAAGTGGATGCAGAGAAAGGGACAGTGAGGAAGATATAATGACCTGGCAAAAACTTTTAGCTCGCGAAGGAGTAGATATTACAACTATCTCTGGCTTAGACATTGTTTTTTATGATGCAGTCTGGAAGTTTGCACAAAAAAAAGAAGAACTATTTTTCACGTATTTCCAAGGAAAGAATTTCACCCATTACATTGATGTGGATCAGAAAGAAGTAGGAAGATTTCTATATAAAAAATATTTCAATCGGCCAGAACAGATTCAGAAATACTACAAAGAAGGCCAAATACTTTTGAAAAAGATACAGCAGACAACAGAGAAGTGGAAAAAAGAGAATAAAGCAGAGACGCAAGAAGCGTTTCATGAGTTCAGAGAGCAGTTCATGCAAATCAACTACATATATAGTATTTTTTCCTGGCTTGCAATCGAAGCATGGCAGGCAGATTTTGAACAGCTCTTGAATGGCATGATCAAGAGAAATAAAGGAGAACCTCAACAAGATAAAATTCTCGCCGCATCGTACAAACCGTGGAAAAATACTGCGCTTCATGAGATACAGGAAAAAATAGGCAAAGGTATTTCTCCAAAAAAGATAGCAGAAGAATATCAATTTCTCAGAAGTTGGTCTGTGGTGTGGTATAGACCCCTTGATGAAGCGTGGGTAAAAAATATCACTGCGCAAAGTCACAACGATGCAAAAGCACTCACCAAGAAACAACTATTTGCTCTCCTTAATCCAACTCCTGAAGAAAAAAAGTTCTTAGAAATTGCGCCATACATTATTTTCTTCAAAGACTGGAGAGATGATCTGAGAAGAATGCATTGCTATTCATGGACTTTTTTATTTGAAGAAATAGCAAAAGAATGGAAGGTAAAATATGAAGATGTTGGATATCTCACATTAGATGAGATAAAAAATGCATTAAAAAAAGAAAACAATCCAAGCGAAATAATTGCTGCAAGAAAAGAAAAGCCATGCATCATTACCTGTTTAGGAAAAGATCTGAAAATAACAGTTATAGACAAAAACATACCAGAAAAATATAACAAAATCATTGAGGAGATAGAAAATAAAGGAAGAAGTGAAATAATAAAAGGTCTTGTTGCGTTTAAAGGAAAAATACAGGGAAAAGTGAAGATTGTCCGATCGTATCATGATGTTAAAAATGTAGAAATAGGAGACATTCTTGTTGCAAACAGCACGCATCCAACCTATCTTCCTGCCATGCAAAAAGCAGCAGCGTTTGTCACCAATGAAGGAGGCATTATTAGCCATGCTGCAATCGTTTCACGAGAGATGAAAAAGCCCTGTATTGTCGGCACAAAAATCGCAACAAAAATCCTCAAAGACGGCGATCTTGTCGAAGTGGACGCAGAAAAAGGAATCGTGAGGAAAATACAATGACACCAGTCAATGATCTGAAAAACATCGACTGGACACTCTACCTAGAGAGAAAGAGCTGCATTTTCTATGTCTCTATATTTTTTGAAGCGTACAAAAACACGTTAGAAAAAGTAACAGGGTTCCACTTCGACGAACAATTATTATGGTGTAAAGACGGCTATGTTCGATATTACAGATCAAAAAAGCGGATGGAAGAAGCACGTGCATATTTCTTAAAACTCATAGAAAAAAAAGATCCAAGAATACAAGAATGGTACAAGGAAGGAAAAAGACTGATCAAGAAAGAAGAAGACTTTATTACGCGCTCTAAAAAAATGACAACAAAAGAGATTGTAACACAATATCCACAAATGATGGAGGAATGTGGTCAGTTTTTTCTGTATCTCACAAGCATTCCATTTCTAATATTAGGTGCATTAGAAACAGATCCAGAAAAACACACAAAAACAAGAGAAGCATTCCTAGAGTTTAGAAAAGAAAGCAGATCGCGATTGCAAGAGCTTGTTTTTGAGAAAATATGGCAGGCAACAGCAGAGAAGACGGGATGGAAAATGATGGATATTTCATATCTCACGTTTCAGGAAGTCTATACTCTATTAAAAGAAAATAAATATCCTCCTAAAGAAGAAGTAGAAAAAAGAAAAAAAGAGTGTATTTTCTTTTTAGGAGATAAAGGCACAGAATTTTTTTACGGAGAAGATTTATTGCAAAAAGTGGGAATTCAAGAAAAGAAACAAGAAGCAACAGAAATAAAAGGAAATAGTGCCTACAAAGGAATTGTGCAAGGAAAAGTTTGCATTCTCAACAGAATCGCTGACATGAAGAAATTTGAAGAAGGAGATATTATTGTTTCCATAAACACAAATCCATCACTCATGCCAGCAATCCTGAAATGTAAAGCAATAGTTGCAGATGAAGGTGGATTGATCTCACATGCAGCAATCATTGCCAGAGAACTCAAGAAGCCCTGTATTATAGGAACAAAAATAGCAACAAAGGTATTCAAAGATGGAGATATTATCGAAGTAGATGCAGAGAAAGGAACAGTCAGAAAACTCAAATAAATCTTCGATACTTTTATATATTTAGAATAACTAACATCTCTTATGAAAGCAAAAATAGTCATTGACCCAAAGGTTCTCGTTGGTAAACCTGTTATTGGAGGAACACGAATCCCTGTTTATCTTGTTTTAAATCTCTTAGCGCATGGGAAAACTATTCAGGAAATTACCGAAGATTATCCTGAATTAGATGAAGAAGCTGTCAAAGCTGCAATTGCCTACGCTGCTTCGCATATGGAATATGAAGAGACAAAGACCTACGATGCTGAAATTTCTAGCTGATTTGAATATTAGCCCAAAAACTGTTGCCTATTTGAATTCTCTTGGAATAGATATTATAAGAGTAGATAAAGCAGATGCGGAAGATAGAGAAGAGATCTGTTTTTCCGTATGAATCTACTGAGGAGATTAAAAGTGCAAAAGCAGAAATATCTTTAGAAAGAGCAAAAGTATTTATTTTTGAGATGAAAAAACTATTGGAAGAAGGAAATAAAATGTCAATGAGAGGAATGGCAAAGCATACGCCTGAATTTGAGAGGGGAGTAGAATGACCTGGGAATTAATTGTTGAGAGAAAAGGACAGAGTGTGTTGATTAGTTCTTATTTTTATAATGGAATTCAGGCAAAATATTTTGAAAAATTACTGGGAATAGAAAAGGGATTTGATCATTATTTAATTGTGAAATATAAGAATTACTATAGGAAAGAAGATGTAGATGCATGGAAAAATTGCATGATCAGGTATTTCGCGGAGCACGGATTTGAGATAATAGCTGAGCATCTGAAGATATTAAAGAACAAAGCAAAAGAGCTTCTTGAATTCTCAGAAGATATAAAAATTAAAGAGGAAGAAGAGATAGAAAAAGAATCCCTTGTTCTTTTTAAGAAATTTTCACAATTATGCCTTGAATTTGCTCCAGCAATGTATTATATTATTATTGAGAGCATAATAGAAAAAAAGATGACAGAAATGATTGAAAAAAGAATAAAAAGCAATCAAGAGTACTATTTCTCTGTTCTGACACAGTCAAATAAACCTACTGATGGAACGATTGAGCTTATAAGCCTCTATAAGATTGCAAAAAGATATTATAATAATGATGAGATAAGTGAGTTAATAAAAAAGCATCTTCAAGAATTTTGCTGGATTTCATTCACAAAGTTTGTAGGAGAAGAATGGACAGAAGAGATTATCCTAGAGAGGATAAAGAAGATAAAGAAAGAGAGTATAGAAAAGAATATTCTTGAACTTAAAACAAAGTATGCAAAACAAAAAGAAGAAACAAAGAAAATTTGCGTACAGTTTGGGTTTACAAAAGAAGAAAGTGATTTTATTTCTCTTGTTCAGGAAGTAGTATGGTTTCGAACATTCCGTATTGATGTTTATACAAAGACAGGCTTTAATGTAAAAAATTTGTTTAGACACTTAGCAGAGAAGTTAGGCTTGTCATTAGAAAACTTTGTTTTCCTAACGTATAAAGAAGTTGAAGAGTACCTTAAACAAAAACGACAATTTCCAGTAAAACTAGCAGAAGAAAGAAGAACAGAAGATTGGCAGCTTCTCTTTGATAAAGGAACAATGACTTTTCAATATGCACCTCCATATCTTCTTGAAGAGGAAGAGGAGAATAATGTTACACAGATAAAGGGAAAAATAGCATGTAAAGGATATGTCCAAGGAGAAGTCCAAGTTATTCGAGGTGTGAAAGAATTTTATAAAATGAAGAATAATGCTATATTAGTTACCTCAATGACAACGCCTGATTTTGTGCCACTTATGGAACGTTCTGGTGCAATAATTACAGATGAAGGAGGTATTACTTGCCATGCGGCAATTGTAGCTCGGGAACTCAAGATCCCCTGCATCATTGGAACAAAAAATGCGACACGAGTTTTGAAAGACGGCGATCTTGTTGAAGTGGACGCAGAAAAAGGAACAGTCAAGAAACTATAAATACTTCACATACACCTCAAAGAACTACTGATACGTCTTCTTGTATTTCTCGATAAGAAATTTGTACCCCTACAATTTTATTAAAAAGAATATTTTGTAGGGTTACAAAGCTAACCTCTCAATCTTACTTCCACAACCTTTAAAATACCATAGATTAATCAATTATTCATGAAACTTTACGAGTTCGAAGGTAAACAACTCCTCAAGGAAGCAGGAATCAATGTTCCTGAAGGATATGTTATAGAAAATTCAAGAGAAATCCAAGAACCTTTTGGAGAAGTAATCATCAAAGCGCAAACATTAGAAGGCAAAAGAGGAAAAGCAGGATTAATAAAAGCAGCTAAAACAAAAGAAGAAATAGAAACAATAACAAAACAACTCCTCAACAAACACCATGGTTTTGAAACAGTAAAGAAACTCCTCATTGAAACAAAATGCAAAATAAAAAATGAATTCTACATCGCAATAACGTACGACACAAAAACAAGAAACCCAGTCATCATCGCAAGCAGTCAAGGTGGAGTAGACATCGAAGAAACAAAAAATATCCATCCAAGTAAAGTAATTGTTGAGCAAATCAACATCCTCAATGGCATCACAGAACATGAAGCAAAGCATATCCTCCACAAAGCTGGAATAACCAATCTCCAGATGATTCCACTCCTTGAAAAGCTCTACAAATTGTTTATGGACAAAGATATGAAATTGTTAGAAATAAATCCATTAATAGAAACAGAAACCCATGACCTTATTGCGGCAGATGCAAAAATAATTCTTGATGACGATGCGTTGTTCAGACAAAACATCCAATTCCCACCACGAGTAGGGATTGGCAGAGAGAAGACACAAGCAGAAACAGCAGCAAATAAAGTCAACGAGCTAGACCACAGAGGAATTGCGGGAAAAACATACATCGAATTAAATGGCGACATTGGCATTCTCGCATCAGGTGGCGGCGCAAGTATTACTGCAGTAGATGCGCTGATCAGCTACAATCAAAAACCTGCAAACTACACCGAATACAGTGGAAATCCAAGTCCAGAAAAAGTAGAAGCACTCACAAGAATTGTAATGAGCAATCCAAATCTCAAAGGGCTATTCATCGTCGGTGCAAAAGCAAATTTTACGCAAATACATGAAACAATTGCAGCGATTATAAAAGTCATCAAAGAATTGAAACCTGAATATCCTATTGTCTTCAGACGCGCAGGTCCTGGAGATACAGAAGCAAAAGCATTGGTAGAAAAGACTGCGAAAGAATTACAGTTAGACATGGAATGGTATGGAGACGAAACACCAATCACTGTTGCAGCAAAAAGAATGGCTGAGAAGATAAAAGAGAGAAGAAGATGTGCTTGTTAATAGAAAAAAAACTAAAAAGCAAACCAGCAAAAAAGAATAATTACCAAGTTAAAAAAAACACGCACCCGCAAAGGCAAAAATGTCAGGGGGACCCATTCTCACGTTAAGTGGGAATGGGGTATTTATTATTAAAAAAGTAAAATACAAAATAAAAAAGACAGAGCAAACAAAAATGAGCATTTTAATCGATCAAAACACAAAAGTCCTTGTGCAAGGAATAACTGGCAAAGAAGGAATTCGAGCAACGCAGTTTATGCAATCCTACAAAACAAATGTCGTTGCGGGAGTTCGCCCAGGAAAAGGAGGAGAAGTAGTAGAAGGTGTTCCGGTCTACAACAGCTGCAAAGAAGCAATGCACGCTCATCCAGACATTACCCTATCTGTAATTATTGTTCCAGCAAAAGGAGCAAAAGACGCAATCATTGAAGCGCTGGAAGCAAACATCAAACTCATCAATGTCATTACAGAAAATATTCCAATTAAAGATACCGCATATTGTGTTGCGCTCGCAAAAAAACATAATGCAAAAATAATAGGTCCAACATCCATCGGAATCATCAGTCCTGGAAAAACAAAAGTAGGAATGATTGGTGGTTTAACAAGTGAACAATTCAGCAAAGGAAATGTGGGAATAATTTCAAAATCAGGTGGCATGTCCTCAGAAACAGCGTCAATTTTGACAAAAGCAGGAATTGGACAATCAACTGTTGTTGGCTGTGGTGCAGATGTTATTATGGGCACAAATTATGTGGAACTCTTAGAAATATTCAAAAGCGACAAAGAAACAAAAGTGATTGTTATATTTGGAGAGATTGGCGGAACAGCAGAAGAAGATGCAGCAGAATATATCAAACAAACGCACTATCCAAAACCAGTGATTGCGTTTATTTCTGGCAAGTTTGCAGAAATGCTCCCTTCAACAACACTCGGTCATGCAGGAGCGATTATTGAAGAAGGCAAAGGAACACGAACAGCAAAAGTAGCTGCATTAAATTCTGCTGGTGTTCATGTGGTAGAAGTGCATCATGAGATAGTGAAGAAAGTAAAGGATCTTCTCAAATAAACGTTTCATAGATCATATCTTTCATAGCTACTTTCTTATTATGAAACTTCAGTTCAAGAAATTCTTTCCACGAAAGCCAAAGAAATCGAGAATGTTCAGAATCTATTTTTGGAGAAAAGATGGTAGGCAAATCAAGAACATAGTTTAACACAATAAGACCAGTTCCATCGGAGAAACCATCTGTATCAACATAAACACCAGCAAAACGTGGAATAGCCTGAATGTCAACTAAACCAAGTTCTTCCTGAAGTTCTCGAAACAAACATTCTGTAGGACTTTCATTTTCATCGATCTTTCCTCCTGGAAGTGTCCAAAGATCACAAGGAGTCCCATCACTGAATTTTTCCTTATGTAATGCTAATGCTTTTCCTTCTGCACGAATAATTGCGCCCATAGAAAGATAAAACTTTTTTGCCATAAGATAAAGAGGGGTGAAAGTTTTTATAAAATATATCAAAATCAAATGTATTTTATCTTTAAATTTTATAAATCAATCTACATTTTCTTGAGAAATGGCAGGATTAGAGCAGCGAGTAAAGCCACAAATACTTCGAGATGCAGAAGCAGAACTTCCAACATTATTGCAGGAAAGAGTAGTATGGTATGGCGCAAAATTACATTCATCTCCAAGAGTACATCGCGTCTATAGACCTTGGAGAAATGGTTTTCTTTTCTTGCACGAGTTACATGAAGATCCAGAACATATTTCTACATTGCATAGACATTTTGGGAATATGTGGGTTGTTATGGAAGATGGAGGGTACGATATGCATCTTGCAAGAGAAAGTCAAGAAAAACCTACAGCATATGTACGACAACGAATAAAAGCAGGAGATTGGTATTTTATGGGTCCAAATGATTGGCATAGAATACTCCCCACAACAAGAGAAACACAAAGTCTTGTTATTGTCCAAGATTGGATTCCTCCTGCAATTACAAATGTAAGGGGAGAATGGATGCGCATAAGAGAAGTAGACCGGCAACTTGACATGTTCAAAGGATATTATTCTTAGTGTTTGAGAACATTAATGATATTTTGGAGTTCCCGAAATGCCACCAATCTCAGAAAAAGCAAGAGGATGTGCTAAAGCATAAACCATTTGTTCTGGAGTCATACAATCTAGATGATTATTAACGCAACGAAGAACATGAGAACGGCCTTCTAAATATAATGTTGGAGGTAGAGTAAGACGTCGAAATTCTGGAGCTGCTTCTAACATCATATCCGCGACATCTCTTCCAATAGTATGAGAGGTTTTACTTAAGAAAGTAATTTCAGGATGAGAATCATAAGGAAACTGGAGAGATCCAAAAGAAGCATCAGTTAAAGTATAGAGCACCATACCTTGGGCAGGAGGAACATGTAGAGGTAAATTTTGCCGTACTAAACCAACTAATGTTTGAGCAAATTGACGAGGATTTGACATGAATCAGAGAAATAGATCCTTTTTTATAAAAGTAATGGGTAATTTTAAAGAAAATATCATTCTTCCACAAGCCATATAAAGAACCATTTCTTAACACCGAGCATGGAACAATCTTGGAAAACAAGTATAAGCACAGCAACAGAAGAAAAAACACTCATTCGAGGTTATAATATTGAAGACCTCATGAGCAAATGTAATTTCACACAAACTATTTTCCTGCTTTGGAAAGGAGAACTTCCAAATAAAAAAGAAGAAGCAATATTCAACACCATTCTCATAAGCGCAATAGAACATGGAATAACACCACCCTCCATTACAGCAGCACGAATCGCATATTCTGGTTCCGGGCAATTTAACAGTGCAGTTGCAGCAGGAATTCTTGCAATCGGCCAACATCATGGCGGTGCAATGGAAGGCTGTGCACAACTTCTCCAAATCCATTGTGATGAAGAGTTCAAAGGGAAACCAGAAGAAGAAATCGCGAAACATATTGTGGATAATATGATGGAACGAAAACAACGAATTCCTGGTTTTGGCCACAAAATCTACACAGATGTGGATCCACGAGCGCAAAAGATTCTCGATGCTGCAAAAAAGAATGGCTTTTCAGGAAGATATGTCAAGACATTAGAAAAGATTGAATCATACTTAGAAAAGAAGAAAGGCAAAAAACTCTGTATCAACATTGATGGCGCGATTGCAGCAGTGATGTTAGAGATGGGCTTTGATTGGAAGTTAGGAAGAGGCTTTTTTATTATGGCACGAACAGCAGGGATTATTGCGCATGTCCATGAAGAAGCAACCAAGGAAAAGCCATTTAGAAGATTGGATGATAAAGAGACAGAATATAATGGTGTAAAAGAGAGAAAATTGTAGTTCTATTCTTTTCTTAGTTGAGAGAAAATTTCAGATTACCTTTAAAAAAGCACACGCCTTTCTTTAAAAAATGAGAATAACTCCTGTTGATAGAAGAGACAAAAAAGGAATAGTGCAAATGTATTTAGATTTGGGATTTATAGTACTAGAGGATGCAGTTGATCCAAGAATAGGAAAAATAATTAGGAACGGAATTCCAGAGTACATGAGACAAAGAACAAACAACTTTGCGCACCCTTTTGAAAATATAACAGAAAATTTTCATGCAAGAAGCCTTGATTTAGAACAAGAAATTATGGAGCAGGAAGTAAAGAGATGGCAAGTGTGTTGGGGTTATCGTGAGAAAGAAAGACCAAATGAGTTAGAGCTAGAAAAAATTTTAAGAGAGTTGATGCTACAATATATTGTCGGACCTTATCAAACTATAACAGCAATAGCAGAACACCATGGAATACCACTTCCAAAGAAATATCTTCCAACACTTAATATGTATTTTTATAAAAATTTATCTAAACAAAGAAAAGAATGGAAGCTACCTTGGCACACAGATACCACAGCGATACTTGCAATGAGAAGTGGAGAAGAAGGAGTTATAGAAGTGGAATCGCCAATTACAAAGGAGAAATATGTGATTGCTACAAAACCAAGCGTAGAAGTCATTGGTTTTGGAGAGAAAATGATTGGATATCTAAGAGAGAATAATGTTGAACCGAAAATAGCCGAAACATCACATCGCGTTGTGATCCCTGCTGGATATGAAACAAGAACTTCTTTTACGTTCGGATTACAGATTTAAGATTCATTTAAGAGCAAAAATCCGTAAGCTTTAAAGCTTAGAATATACTACACACTAAAATCAACAGGTGATCAACAATGGTATGGCTTATTGTAGGAATTGTGGCAGCAGTGCTGCTTATTATAGGAATTGTCATGTACAATGGTCTTGTCCGATTACAAAATCAGATTGACAATGCATGGGCACAGATTGATGTCCAACTAAAGAGACGTTTCGATCTCATCCCAAATCTCATTGAAACTGTCAAAGGTTACACAAAGCATGAGAAAGGAGTCTTAGAAGAATGTACAAAAGCGCGAACAGCGTTTATGGGTGCAAGTTCTGTCAAAGACAAAGCACACGCAGAAAATATGTTGGAAGGCACACTAAAAACATTGTTCGCAAACTCTGAAAACTATCCAAACTTGAAAGCAAATGAAAATTTCTTGCAACTCCAAGAAGAACTTTCAGGCACAGAAAGCAAGATTGCATATGCAAGGCAACATTACAATGATATGACATTGGAATACAATAACAAAGTAGAAAGTGTTCCATCTAATATGATTGCAAAAATGTTTGGATTTAAGGAGAAAGAAATGTATCCTGTCCCAGAAGCAGAACGCAAGAATATAAAGGTTCAATTTTAGTTTTTTTCTTTTTGTCATATTTTATTTCCATAATCGCTAAGCAACATAAAACACGCACAAGCAAAACCCAAATGTCAGGGGGACCCATTGTCGCAGCAATGGGGTTTGTTAAAAAGAGATACGAATCAAAAGACAAAGTAACTAAATAAAGAGAACAAAATGGAAACAAAAATAAACATCCATGAAGAAGTGCGATGGAATAAAATAAAGACATATATGATCATGTCTGTGTTCATCTTCATCATTGCAATATTAGGATATTTCTTAGGGTTTCTCTACGGAACACCAATCTTTGGTTTTGGCATGGCAATCTTTGGTGGAATCTTCTACACGATCATTATGTACGCACAAGGGAGTAATATTATTCTCAAAACAACTGGTGCGCGAGAAGTCACCAAAAGAGAATTCCCCCATCTCTTTCACACAGTAGAAGGATTAGCGATTGCTGCAGGCATTCCTGCACCAAAATGTTATGTGATTGATGATACTGCGTTAAATGCATTCGCAACAGGAACAGATCCAAAAAATGCATCAATCACAGTTACAACAGGACTCTTAAAAAAGCTCGACAGATTAGAATTAGAAGGAGTTATTGGTCACGAAATGTCGCACATCAAAAATTACGATATTAGGGTAATGCTCATTACAGCAGTCTTAGTAGGAATCACCATCCTCCTGAGCGACTTTATTTTCAGAACCTTTTTGTGGGGTGGCGGAAATAGAGACAGAAAAGATGGTGGCCAGTTGGTAATAATTCTCATTGTTGTTGCGTTTGTGCTTGCAATTCTTGCACCAATTATCGGAGAAATGATTAAGTTGGCAGTAAGCAGAAGAAGGGAATATCTTGCAGATGCGAATGGCGCATTACTAACGAGAAATCCAGAAGGACTTGCGAGTGCGTTGGAAAAGATCAAAGGAGATCCAGATCCTCTTGTGGATAAAGCAAACAAAGCAACAGCGCATTTGTTTATTTCAACGCCATTCAGAAAGACAAAAGGATTTGTCACTGGATTGTTTGCGACACATCCAGATATTGATGATAGGATTAGTAAGTTACGGGCGATGTAGAAAGAGCTTATTTCTATATAAACATTTTAAAACCAGAAAACAACCCTTTAGAAAGAAATGAGCTTAGACAATTTTTTAAGAGAAATGGATGAAAGACAAAGCAGAGAGTATAGTCAACTTCTCCTTTTTGATACAGATGATACAGCACAATGGAGCGATCCAAAGAAACAATATTTTGTAAGAGTTTTCTATCACACAAGAGGTCATTTTGACAGACTTCTTTGGACAAGACTTGTGTATGCACCAACAGCAAAGGATAAAAGAAGAATACTGGACTATATGGCAGAAGAAGCCGGTCTTGAGGGTAGAAAAAATAGACCATCTCATGAAAGACTCTTTGCTGTTTTCGCAGAAAGTCTTGGAGTAGATCTAACACCAGAAATTACAGAAGGAGAGGATTACTTACCATTTGCACGAGATTTTAATAACGGATTGATACAATGGTTTCGAAAAAATGATTGGGAAAGTGGAGAAGTTGGATTTGCAGCATATGAACGACTTGACAATGTTGATTATGAGTTTATGTATAAACTTGCACAAAGCGTAAGAGTTCCTGAAAGAGCAATGGTTTTCTTTAGAGTGCATAAAGAAGCAAGACATTTTGAAAAGACAAGTGGAAATCTACCACAAGTATGGCGAAGAAATGAAGATAAAGTACGAAACGCATTTGATTTCATCTACAACCATCAACTAAAAATGTGGAAAGGATTAAGTGATGCAGTAGGAAAATATAATGGGTAAGATAACGAGCACTGGACATTTCTTCTCCTTTTTTCTCTCATTTTCTATACGCTTTTCTTATACATTTGTATTATTTCTAAAAACCTCGTTCACTAGACAAGCCCCACACAGCACTGGACATGTGCGCGTGAGATATATAAAGGAGTCCTGCTCTCTCTTTTATAGGTGTTAGTATGACAACAATGGAAAAATCTTTAATTGTCTTTGAAGACAAAAAAATTAGAAGAGTGTGGCATGAAAATGAGTGGTATTTCTCTGTCGTTGATGTAGTTGAAGCATTGACAGAGAGTAACAATCCAAGAAATTATTGGAGTATGCTAAAAGCAAGAGAAGTTGAGCATGGAATTGAGTTGTCCACAAATTGTGTACAACTGAAATTACCTTCATCAGATGGTAAATCCTACATTACAGACTGCGCAAACACCAAATCAATGTTCCGCATCATCCAATCCATCCCTTCACCGAAAGCAGAGCCATTCAAACAATGGCTTGCGCAAGTAGGCTATGAACGAATCCAAGAAATTGAGAATCCTGAACTTGCACAAAACAGAGTCAAAGAATATTATAAACTCAAAGGCTATCCGAAAGAATGGATAGATAAAAGACTTCGAGGCATTGCAATTCGGCAAGAATTAACTGATGAATGGAAAGCGCGAGGAGTAGATGAGAAAAAAGAGTTTGGCATTCTGACAAATGAAATAACAAAAGCAACCTTTGGAAAAACAGTGCAGGAATACAAAGAATTCAAGAATCTAAATAGGCCAAATCAGAATTTGAGAGATCACATGACAGATTGGGAACTTATTCTCAACATGATCAGCGAAAAAGCAACAGCGGATATCACTGTTGCGAAAGATGCAGAAGGTTTTAGCGAATGCAAAACCTGTGCAATTGACGGAGGGACAATTGCATCGAATACAAGAAAGGAAATAGAAGAAAAGACTGGGAAGAAGATTGTCGCAAAAGAGAACTATCTTCATTTAGAGAAAAAAAAGGAATTAACATGAAACCTAGCATATTTTTCATTACCGGGACAAGTGGAACAGGAAAGAGTACTTTAGTTGACTATCTAAAAAAAGATTTAGCATTTGCTGAAGTACATGATTTTGATGAGGGAGGAGTTCCTGAAGGCGCTGATGAAAAGTGGCGCAAGGAAAGAACTAATGAATGGCTAAAGAAAGCAAAATCATATCAGCAAAAGAATAAATCTACTGTTATTTGTGGAGTTAGTGTTCCAGATGAAGTCGAAAATTCCCCTGAGTATAATAAATCATTAAATGTCCATTATGGCATTATCCATATTAGTGAAAATGAGATTAAGCGAAGGTTGGAAGCAAGAGGATAGAAAGGAAGATTAGTTGATGACAACATTAGTTGGGCTAAACACCTCGAGCAATATGTTAAAGCAAAAAAAGACCATTATATTGTAGATGGAGAGAAAAATTCTGCAGATCAAGTGGCGAAAAAATTTATTGAATGGATTACAAAAGAAACTATCGAATGAAGAAAAACATCCTATTCCAAAGGTCTAAAAATCACAAAACCACAACTCATTTAAAGCCACGATTTCTCTTCTTTTTTTTTAATGGTGAATATTCAAACATCGATTGCAAAAATTCCATTGCAATCCTATTTCTTCAACGCTTCTGGCCCAAAATGCACGACATTAGAACATTTAGAAGCATTAGGAGCTTCAAAAAGTGCAGTCATCCTCTCAAAATCCTGTACATTTGAACCACGAGAAGGAAATCCAGAACCAAGATATGTTGACCTCAATCTAGGCTCAATAAACTCCATGGGACTTCCTAATCTCGGCTACAGAAAGTATGGAGAATTTGCACCTTTATTGAAAGCAAAATACAAAAAACCGTATTTTGTCAGTGTTTCTGGATTAAAGTTGGCAGATAATATTGAAATAATACAACACCTCAACACCATCCCAGAAATCGATGCAATTGAACTCAATCTCTCCTGCCCAAATGTCGTAGGAAAAGCGCAGATCGCGTATGATTTTGAACAGAGTGAAGAAGTACTCACCGCAGTAGAAAAAATCTGCACAAAACCTTGGGGAGTAAAACTTTCTCCATATTTCGACTTTGTGCATTTTGAACAAATGGCAGCGATTCTCAACAAACATAATATCAAATTTGCAACCTGCATTAATTCTGTAGGCAATGCACTCTTCATCGATCCAGAAACAGAAACGGTCGTGATCAAACCAAAAGGAGGATTTGGTGGATTAGGCGGCGCATACATCAAACCAACAGCGCTTGCAAATGTCAGAAAATTCAGGGAACTCCTAAGAGCAGACATCGATATTATTGGTGTTGGTGGAATAGAAACAGGGATTGATGCGTTTGAATTCTTGTTAGCAGGCGCAAGTGCAGTCCAAGTCGGCACAACATTGCAAAAAGAAGGAGCTGCTTGTTTTGAACGATTGGAAAATGAATTAAAAATATTTTTAGAAAAAAAAAGATACACAAACATTGAAGAAGCAAAAGGAAAACTAAGAATATTGTAGGTGAAAAAATGAAAGAAGGATATAGAGAATACAATCGAGAGAAAGAAATAGCACAAATTCTTCTTCAGAAAAATATAGTGCAGCTAGATCCAAAAAGGGGATTTATTTTCTCATCAGGAATTAAAAGTCCGATTTATTGCGATAACAGAATGCTACTGAGTTATAGTGCAGAGAGAGATAAAATAATTGACGGATTTATGCATATCATTGCACAGAAAGCACAAGACTTTGATATCATCGCAGGAGTTGCCACAGCTGGAATTCCTTGGGCAAGTATCATTGCAGATCGCCTAGAAAAACCGCTTATCTATGTAAGAAGTAAGCCAAAAGAACATGGAAAGCGAAACAAGATAGAAGGAAAAATTGAACCAGGGCAAAGAGTACTTGTTATCGAAGATCTTATCAGTGCAGGAGGAAGTAGCTTGGAAGCAATTGAAGGGTTACGAGAAGCAAAAGCAAACGTCACACAATGCATCGCAATTTTTAGTTATGAAATGCAAAAGACAAAGCATCGTTTTCAGGAAGCAGCGTGTGAGTTAATAGCATTAACTGGTTTCTCTGTATTGGTCCAAGAAGCAAAAATACTGAATATAATAAATACTCAAGAACAAGAAAAAGTGTATGCATGGCAACAAAATCCAGAACAGTGGGAGCCAGAGCAATGAACTACATCAACCAACTCAAGCAACGTGCAGAACAAACAAAAAGCATTCTCTGCGTTGGTATGGATCCTGTGTTGGAAAGAATTCCATTACAAGGAAATCCAAAAGAAGTCATTCTCAAATTTTATATAAATATTCTCAATGAATGCAAAAAGCAAAACATCCAACCCGCAATCGTGAAACCAAACATTGCCTATTTTGAACAGTATGGAATAGAAGGACTGGATGCATTAAAACAATTGGTAGAATTTTGTCACAACCAAAACATTCCTGTTCTTTGCGATGCAAAGCGAGGAGATATCGGACCAACAAGCGCAGCGTATGCAAAAGCGCTGTTTGAGGTCTGGCAATTTGATGCAATCACCGTTAACCCTTGGATGGGAGAAGATAGTGTTGCGCCATTCTTAGAGTATGGAAAAAAAGGAAAAGGACTGTACATCTTAGTCAGAACCTCAAACCCAAGCGCAAAAGAATTCCAAGAACAAATCGCGGAGGGAAAAAGATTGTACATGCATGTTGCAGAAAGGCTTCTCCAATGGAATAGAGAAGGAACATGTGCAGTCGTTGGCGCAACAGCACCAAATGAATTAGAAGAAATTGCAACATTTTTTGTCAAGAGAGGAAAAGAAATTCCATTTCTCATCCCTGGTGTCGGAAGTCAAGGTGGAGATCTCAAAGCAACAGTGCAAGCGTTAAAAAACAGTGGAACTGACTTGAGAATCCATCGAATCAACGCATCTTCTTCGATTAATTATGCATGGGAAAAGACAGGGAATCCGAATGAATACGCAGGAGCAGCTGTGGAAGAGATAAAGAAGTTGAATAGAGAAATTGGATTTTGGGAAGAAAAAGACACGCGGCAGTAACATATAGATTCACCAAGCATCGCAAACAGCATCTTCATGCTATTTTTATTTATTTTAAACATCTCTTTAATATCCTCATTGAAGCTGCATTGAAACACAAAACAATAAATACAACCATAACAAAATAGAAGTATGCCAATCAAACAAACAATAAGAACAAAAAGACTGATTCTTGAACCAATAAAGAAGAAATATTTTCAAAGAATGTACGAATTGATCAAAGAAGATAATAAAGAAATCTCCAAATGGCATCCAATTGCATATCCAGTGCAAAAGAAAAAGATAAATGAATACTACAAAAAAGCAATGAAAGACAAAAATAACTGTCAATTTGTTATAAAAGACAAAAAGAGAAAAGAAGTTATGGGCTGCCTTGGTCTTGTGAAAGAAGAGATAAATAAAAGTGCAACAATAGGCTATTGGATTGGAAGAGAATACAGGAAAAAGGGCTACATGACAGAAGCAACGCAAGCAGTCATAAACTTCTGCTTTGCAAAATGGAACGTGATGAGAATAGAGATCAGAGCAGAGGAAAGAAATATTCCATCACAAAAAGTCATTGAGAAATGTGGGTTCATCTATGAAGGAACAAAAAGAATGGCAGCATATAATGGATTAAAAGAGTATGGAAACTCAAAAATGTACAGCATCATCAGATCAGAATGGAAAAGATAAGAAGAGAGATTGGATTTTAATTTACATTTTTATTAATTTATTATAGCAATAAATATACTCCTGTTGAAAATGCCGTGCAAAATCATCATCTAAAGAATAAGATTCTTCTTTATATTGAATTAAAATATAAGCACCATCAGGTTTAGAGTCTCCATGGACTAATGCGTTTCTAATGCCATTCAGAATCAAAAGTTTTTCAGCTAAGAGCTGCTCATTAGAAAATGCTCCTTTAAATTTTATTATTAAACTTCCTATCATTTGCTTTTTTGATTCTTTTTTTAAAATTCTCCTTAATTCAGATTCAATAAAATTCAAACAAGAGAGAACATGACCTTTAAAGTGTTGAAGATGATCTATAGACTGAGGACTATATGGATTAAAATTATAATATAAGTTCATCATAATAAAAGAAAAGGTAGAAAGAGAATATATGTTTTATGGTAAATAAACTACCCCTTCGCTTGCTTCCATTTCTGTTCAAAGAATTTTCGATATGAATCTGCAACAGAAACGCTTTCAATGACAAATGCAGTAGGAATATTTTTCCAATCGAGTTGAATAACTTTATTTTTGTAGATCACAAGTCCAGTAGGAGTAAATTCTGAGAGATAGCGAACCTGTGTGTGAGGCAATTTGTAAATCCATGCCATTAATGGACGTGCTTGACGAATTGCCAGGCCTTTAACTTTAATTCCTTTTTCAGATCTTTTGAGATGATAATTACGCAAAAATAAAACAGCTTGCTCATTCATAAGATCTTCCTTACTCAACTGAAAAAAATAGTATTCCTCACCACGCTTCATTGTAGAAAGTACATCCCCAAACGCAGTTTTCATGCCATTCATGCCTTCATAGACGCGTGCACTTTGTTTTTGCTCATGTGCTTGTTCTGTCTGCTTCAGAAACGGAAGAATCTCATGAAATTTTCTTTTTTTCTCTTCTAAAAACGAGAGAAATGCTTCTGGATTTGCAGTTTGAAAATATTTAATTTTGCCATGAAAAATGTAACTGACAATTCCTTTCTCAACAAGTGAGCCAAGAACATGATAAACAGTGCTGCTTTGCAGTTTCGTTTTGTTAATGAGCGCGCCTGTTTTCGATGGTCCTAAGTGAAGCAATGCAAGGTAGATAACTGCTTCTGCGTGGGATAATCCAAACTCTTCCAAAACTTCTTTTTCCATAGAGCAAGGAAAGATGACCATTGTTATAAAACTTTCCAATATTGGAGAGCAATTGATTATATAGAATGTAGTACTTCCCTTATACAGTGATAACATGAGAAGCCATGGAAAAAAATATGATACACATGTAGTACTTTTTGAAGATTATACAACAACATCTCAAAGAATAAGTGAAGCAACTAATTTGTGGACAAAAGTAAGAAAAGTTATTTAGGGATCAGAATCAATAGTACCAAGATATATTTGCACGAAAGAAGCGCAAACAAAAGAAGAGATGGAAATAAATCATAAAGCGTTGTTGTTGTATTTAAGAAGAATGGATCTAAGTGCGCTTGTAGAATCAGAAATGACAATACAAGACATTACTCTTGATTATGAGCCAAGTGGCTATTCAAACCATTCGTATGAAGAATTAAGAAAAATAAATATTGTACCTAGAACAGCAGCCAGAAAGCATTGGGGAGATGTACACTTAGATATTCCTGAAATTTCTGAAACAAGAGACCTTTGTCAAGCATTTCAAATAGCAGGATATCAGCATATAGTCCTGGAAAAAGAAGATGGACTTCATAGAATAGTAACTGCGCAATGTGAGAAGGGAAAATTTGCTTGGAGACGAGTAATGCTAGACATGATTTATGAATGTTATGAGAAGTTTGGTCGTTATCAGATTGAGGAAGAAGAAAACAAAAATAATATTTATCTGAGAGAAGAAGTATTACATCTTTTTGATGTAGTAGGAAATGCGCAACCTCTACCAATTGCAATAGGATACAAACCAGAATTCCAGAAAACTGTTTAGAGACTAGTGATGACAATGTTTGACAATGATGAGAGAAAATCTGTACAGGAAATACTTGATACACTTCGACCTCGAACAGTAAGAGAAGTATATCACGAATTTAGAAAGAGAGGAGAATATCACAATCTGGAGAGAACATATGGAAATTTTTCTGGAAGTTTTAGAACTGAATATCGAGGAGATGGTACTTTCAAACTTCCTACATATGCAAGTATTGATGAAGCACTTGCTGCATCAGGAGATTATTTTGAAAATTTGGAAAAGGCAAGAAAAAGATATCATGAAATAGATAAAGTGACAATAAATGAATCACTTGCAAAAGAAATACAAGTAATGATGAGATCTGGAAAATACAAAACTATTGCAATAGTCTATAGAGAAGTAAAAGAGAAAGGACTTTTTAATGGAGTGTATTGTACGTTTAAGAAAGAATTTGATAATATATTTGAAAAAAAGTATGTTCCTAAAAGAAGAAAAAGGTGAAAACAATGAAAGAATCAACAAGAGAATATCACATCCACATTGACGGAAGAGTAATGCCAAGCGCACTGCAGGAAGCAGCAAGAGCAATAGGATTTATAGAAGATACATTTACTGGTCATCCTGATGGATACAAACACTTTGAACCAATAGTACATCTAACAATAAAAAGGAATACAAGAGAAGAATTTGAGGAAGCATTTACAGGAGCAGAACAACTTTTGGAAAACTCAGCATTTATAGGATATATTGAAGGAGAATATTTTCGGCCAACAATAATCATTCCAGAAAGACCTTACAATGCAGATATTCTTGTTCCATTCCAAATTGAACGAAGACAATTGCGAGAAGATGAAGGATTTCGCCAGAGCGAGTTCCATCTAGAGATGGATGGAGACACATCACATCCAAAGCTTATTACAAATCTTTTAGATGCAGGGCTATACGGCGCATTTTATCCAGAAACTGGTTATCGTGGAATTGTGTTAACAATGCAAGGATATGTGAAAGATATTCTTCCATTGCAAGGAGTGTTGAGACAATATCTGGAAGAAGCAGGAGGTGCTGTTCGAGGAATATTGTATGAAGAACGGGCACTTCATCATAGGTTATTTGGAATAAGTGCAGCAGATTTACCAGAGATTGCTGATAAAATAATGTACAAGTAGAAAGGAAAAACAGAACTTTAATATATCATTCTTTCCAGAATCCACCCATGGACCTCTACGAATATGAAGGCAAGGCACTGTTCAAAGAATATAGCATTCCAATACCAAAAAGCATTCTCGTAAAGAATAATCTCCTGCCAAAAAAGCTTCCAGCAGAAAACCTCATTCTCAAAGCACAAGTCCTGCATGGAAAAAGAAAGAAACAAGGACTCATCAAAAACAGTACAACAGAAAACATAAAAAAGAACATTCAAGCAATCAGAAAGAAAACACAACAACCAATCCTCATAGAAGAACAGCTCAAAATTGCGAAAGAATACTACATTAGCATCCTGATCAACCAACGCAATGCATGTTATTCTTTATTATTCTCAGAAGCAGGTGGAATAAACATTGAAGAAATTCCAAAGAATAAAATAAAAAAAGTAGATTTCCTCAAATTTCCAAAAAAAGAGATCCAGAAAATAACAAAAAACAAGACAATAACAGAAATCGCACAAAAACTCTTCAACCTTTTCAAAGAAAAAGATGCAACACTGGTCGAAATGAATCCACTCATAAAAACAAAACAGAATCAGTTCATCGCTGCAGATGCAAAAATAACCATAGATGACAACGCACTCTACAAGCAACAAGAAATAGAAAAAATTAATAATCAAAGAAAAACACAAGAACAAAAAGAAGCAGAGAAATGGGGCATCCATTACGTTCCATTAGATGGAAACATCAGCGTTATTGGCAATGGTGCAGGATTAGTCATGGGAACACTTGACCTCCTCAAACAAAACAACCTCAAACCAGCAAATTTTCTTGATGCAGCAGGAGGGACAACAAAAGCATCAATGATGCATGCGCTCAACATCATCAAAAAACAAAAACAGTGCAAAGCGATTTTTGTCAACATGTTTGGCGGCATTACGGAAACAGATGAAGTCGCAAGAGCAATTATTGCTTTCAAAGAAAAAGAGAAACCAAAGATTCCATTAATTATCCGCCTTTATGGAACACACTATAAAAAAGCACATGAGATGTTGAAAAAGAAGAGCATTTCTGTGTATAAAACAATACCTGAAGCAATCAAAGAACTTACGAAGAGGGTAAAATGAAAAAGATACTAAAAACAAAGAATCTTATCCTCAAAGAAATAACCGCAAGAGATATCCTTGAAATCACAACACTGATCAAAGAAGATAATAAAGAACTATCGCTGTGGACAACAATTCCATTTCCTATAACAAAAAAGAAAGTAGTTGAGTTTTACAAAGAAACAAGAAAGAAAAAGAATGAAACAATCTACATAATAACAAACAAAGCAACAAAGGAAAGCATGGGAGTAATCCACCCGACAAAAAAAGCAATAAACAACAGCATCGGCATTGGATATTGGATAGGATTAGACTTCAGAAACAAAGGATATATGACAGAAGCAGTAAAGAGCGTCATCAAAGAAGCATTCAAGGACAAGACAGTCCAGCGCATAGAGATTACTGCAAGTGAAAAAAACATACCTTCACAAATAGTAATAAAAAAATCTGGACTAAAATATGAAGGAACACTAAGAAATGCTGCATATAATGGGTTCAGGCAATATGGAAATTTAAAAATGTACAGTATCATCAGAGAAGATGTTGAGGAAAAAACAAAATGAGCATCCTCATCAACAAAAACACAAAAGTCCTCATCCAGGGAATAACTGGACATCATGGAGCACTTCATACAAAAATTATGAAAGCGTATGGAACAAATATAGTTGCAGGAGTAACCCCTGGAAAAGGAGGGACAAAAATAGAAAATATACCTGTCTACAACACTGTAAAAGAAACGCAAAAACAGCACAACGCTGAATGGTCAATTCTCTTTGTCCCAAGAGAGCATGCAAAAGAAGCAACGCTGGAAGCGCTGCACAATAACCTCCACATTATCATTATTACAGAGCATATCCCAATCCATGAAGTCATCGCAATAAAAGCAGAAGCAAAGAGAAAAAACAAAATCATGATCGGTCCAAATTCACCAGGCATCATTAACCCAGAAGAAACGAAAATAGGAATAATGCCACACCAATTTTTCACGAAAGGAAACGTTGGCGTAATCAGCAGATCAGGAACACTCACCTATGAAATTGCAAATCATCTTACAGAAAACAAGCTTGGCCAATCAACAGTGTTGGGAATTGGTGGAGACTCGATTAATGGCTATACATTCATTGACGCGTTGCAAGCATTCGCAGAAGACAAAGAAACAAAAGCAATAGTAATAATAGGTGAGATAGGAGGAACTGCAGAAGAAGATGCTGCTGCATACATAAAAGTAACAAACTATCAGAAAAAATATCAAAAACCTATTATTGCATATATTGCAGGACAAAGTGCACCAGCGGGAAAACAAATGGGTCATGCAGGGGCACTAATACAAGGAAATAAAGGAACAGCAGCAAGCAAGATAAAAGCACTACAAGACGCACACGTTAAAGTCGTAAAAAGCCAGTTTGAGATTGCAAATGCGGTAAAGAATAAGCTTTATAACTCCTAAATAAAACCAAGAAAAGATGCAGAATATTATCGTCCAAGGCCGTTTCATAAACACAGAGGAAGAATTCTTTGGTCAAATTGCAATTGACCAACAAACAGGACTTATTACAAGAGTAGCAAGAGGAGAGGAATTTCCTGAACAAAAAGCACTTGGACCACCAAATTATATTTTCCCAAAAGATGTTCTTATATTCTCTGGATTTGGAGACATCCATATCCATGCGCGAGAAGATGAAACAGGAGAGCAGTGTTACAAAGAAGACTACACCACAGTCAACGCAGCAGCAATTCATGGAGGTGTCGTTCACACAAGCGACATGCCCAACACAAAAGCACCACTCATAACAGCAGCACAATTACACTGGCATCAGAACCGGTGCAAGGGCTACCCTGTCACAATGTTCCATTATGTGGGGATTGGTCAGGAAACAAGACCATTAGAAGAAGAAAATGTTGCGTATAAGGTATTTACAAGTCATTCTGTTGGAACACTCTTTTTTAGAAGTGAGGAAGAACTAAGAAATGCACTCCAACATTACAGAAAAAAGAGAGTAAGCTTTCACGTTGAAGATTTTGCCATCATAGAAGCAAATAAAGACAAACCAACGCATGATAAGAGAAAACCTGTAGAGTGCGTGGAAAAAGCACTAGAATATGTTCTAAAAATTATCGAAGATTATGACCTTGAAGCAAAACTCTGCCACTGGCCTGTTGGTGGAAAAAGTTTTGATTTGATTGCAAAGCATCGTGCACGAGGCTATAACACCACATTAGAAGTTTCTCCACTTCACTTATACTTTGACACAGACATGCTAAAAGAAAAACCAGAGCGCTGGCCATATGTCCAAATGAATCCTGCACTCCAAGGAAGAGAACACAGACTCGCGTTAATTGAAGCATTAAGAAATGGATTCATTCAATATCTTGCAACAGATCACGCACCGCATACATTAGATGAAAAGTTCAAACAATTCAAGACAGAAGAACAAGAAGCATTAGAAATGACTCCTAAAGAATATTACCTCCATTTACAAAAAACAAACATCGAAGAATGCAGACGACTTGCCTGTCTTGATGGAACATCAGGAACACCCCAATTAGACACCTATGGCCTTATCGCAACATGGCTGATGAAAGAACACAAGTTTACACCACAAGATATTGCGCGAGTCTGTGCAGAAAATCCCGGAACTTTTGTGAACCAACTACATCCTGGCCCTGGAAAGTTTGGAAGAATAGACGTTGGCTATTATGGGTCGCTCACCATCTTAGATACAACAAAAACAACAACAGTGCGAAGAGAAGATCTGCAAACAAAAGTACGATGGTCCCCATTTGAAAATATGACATTCCCTGGCAGTGTTGCTGCAACATTCATAAAGGGCATTCGGTATTCTTGAAAGATTTTCGGAAAAAATCGATTTTGCCGAAAAAATAGTGCATTTTTCGCTGTTTTTTTCGGATGATCCGAAAGATTTTCGGAAAAACGTGCGATAAAGATTTATTAATAGAAGTTCTAAAGAAAGAGATGGAAATTTTCATAGAACTTATTATTGCGATAGCAGCAGGAATTTTTTGTGGAGTTGGAACAGGACTTGCGCCAGGGATTCATGTGAATCTTATCGTCACACTTCTTGTCGCTACAGCAGCAACACTGCTGCAATATGCAGAACCAATAACCCTCTGTACGTTCATTGTCGCACTCTCAGTCACACACATTTTTCTTGAAATTCTACCAAGTATTTTTTTAGGATGCCCAAACCCAGAAACAGCATTAAGTGTGCTTCCTGGACATCGATATCTTATTGCAGGAAATGGATTAATGGCAGTAAAGCTCAGTATTATTGGTTGTTTTTTTGGAATTCTCGGAGGCGTGCTCTGTATGTATCCATTAATTTATCTTCTTCCAAAAATATACAACGTCATCAAAGAATACATGGCATTTTTGCTGATACTTATCATCATCGCAATGCTGTTACAAAACAAAAGAAAAATATGGGCAGCAGTTGTCTTTCTTCTTGCAGGAATAGCAGGACTTCTTGTTTTTGCGTTACCAATAAAGGATCCGCTATTTCCGCTGCTCAGCGGTCTTTTTGGGATAGCAACATTACTCATGAGTTTATTTGAGAAGGAAAATATTCCACAACAATATGACACAGAAATGATTAATATAGACAAAAGAGCAGTGGGGAAAGCAATCATGGCAGGGCAGTTCAGCGCAGCGTTTATTTCTCTGTTTCCAGGATTAAGTCCAAATATTGGTGCACTGTTTGGCATGCAGTTTGCGAAAAACATTGGTGATCATGGGTATATGGTATTGCAAGGATGTATCAACGCAACAGGATTTCTAATGAGTATAATCACACTCTATACCATCCAGAAAGCGCGGAATGGAGCAATCGTAGGAATAGAAGAGCTTCTTGGAACAATAGGAATAAAAGAAGTACTCCTATTCACAGCAGCAATCCTCATCACAGCAGCAATCGCAGCAATGATCACACTCAAGACTGGAAAGATGTTTTGTAAAATGGTCACAAAAATAAACTACAAGCTACTCACAGGAATAATTATTGCAGTCATTGTTCTTTTAACAATCATTCTCTCAGGATGGCTTGGTCTTCTTGTGCTCATCACCACAACAGCGATAGGAATTATTCCAGGGATTGTGAAAGTCACAAGAACGCAGGCGATGGGTTGTTTGTTGGTGCCAACGTTGGGGTATTATTTATGAGAGGATGGATAAGACAGAAGAAAGCAAGAATAGTAGTAGATGCAAACATTATAATCGCAACACTCTTTGGATCAAGAGTAATACTAATAATTCTAACAGCACAAAACTACTCTCTTTATGCACCCCAATATATTATAAAAGAGATAAGAAAACATAAAGAAGCTATTTGTAAAGAAGCAAGAAAAATGCCAGAAGAATTTGAGAATGAAATCAACGCACTCCTTAGGTTTATTAACATAATAGATGAAGAGAATTATACTTATTTTATGAACAAAGCAGAAGAAATAATGAAAAAGAGAGATATAAAAGATGCTACGTATATTGCAACTGCACTGAGAATAAATGCAAATTTTATCTGGACAAATGATAAAGATTTTAGAGAACAAAAGATAGTAAAGACAAAGAACACAAATGAATTCATTGAAGACAATAAATAAGTTATTTTCTTCCAGTTATCTTTTTTCCAAGCCTTACTGAAATCTCTTCAATTTCTTTTTCAGTAAACGATGATTTCGCAGCAAGTCTTTGAAGGATGAAAAGCGCTTTTAATTTTTCCCGAGCTGCTTCTTTCATAACAGTACCCCAGCGAATCTCTGGATACTGTTGCATCTCATCCCATAAATTATCTTCAACTGTAACGGTCATATTATGAGCCATGATGGACACCTCACGTAATTTACGTGTTAACACGTAGAGATATTTAAATGTTTCGAAATTGAAGTAGAAAAGAATAAAAGGAATGAGTAAATTATTAAAAGAAGAATAAAAACCTAGGTATGAGGGAAATCAATGACAAACAAAATAGTAAAGTATACAGGAATTGCAACAGCAGTTTTAGGATTAGCTGGGGGATATTATTCTTTTGAACAAAATAAAAGGTTTGGTGAAAGAAAAGATCTAACAGAATTACATGCGATAAGAAACATGCTAGGAGAACGCTCTGGGCTTAAATATGTAAGCAATGATCTTAGAGTACCTGTAGTAAGACAACTTGAAGCGCGAGTAACAGAATTAGAAGCAAACCCTGAAATAATGGAAGCAGATAAAACAAGGATGAATTATTTTACTGCAGGAATGGTTTTAATGGCAATTGGAGTTGTACCTATTGCTTGGTATACTCGATCGCGAAGGGAAGAAGAATAAAACATCTACCGCATATGCAATTCAACAATATCTTTATCATGCAAAGTATGCTTTAATTTCAGAATAGGTTGCGCATTGAATTTGACAGATGTTCCCCAAATCTTCGCAAATCGAAATTTCTCAACAAAATCTTTGTGCAATTTCTGACACATATCATGGAGTGTCGTTCCTCGACTCATAATCAAAGGAACATCCATGTCTGCCTTTTTCCCAATTTGTTTACAATACAAACGAATTAAATCAAGTCTATCAAAGATTAAATCTTTAACTAACTCTGTGTTAACTTTTTTATCAGCGCTAATGCAAACATCTGCTTGAATATTTTTCTTAATAATATCTAACTCATCAGGTGCAACCATGTCCATTTTGTTCAAAATAACAATTCCTGGAAGATAATGTTTATTCCCTTCAATAACGTCAATTAAATGATCAGGACCAATAGGAGTTCGAATAACAACATCCACATTATTCAAGCGCATTTCTTTGAAAATCGTTTCAATCGTTTTATTATCTAAATCAGGACACTGCACCGTCTTGCCAATACTCACCCCACCACGAGTTTTTTTGACAATTTTCACGTCTGGTTTTCGTTGATTAACCCGAATGTTTGCATCATACACTTCTTGTTGAAGAACAGCAAGTGCTTCTGGTCTATTCACATCAACAATAAATAACACTGCGTCTGCGTTTTGCATCACCGCAAGAACTTCTTTTCCACGACCACGACCCATTGCAGCGCCACGGACAATGCCGGGAACGTCAAGAACCTGAATTTTTGCGTGCTTGTGTTCAAGCAAGCCTGGAATAACATCGAGCGTCGTAAATTCATATGCACCAACTGGAGAGTTTGCGTTAGTGATTGCGTTCAGAAGTGTTGATTTTCCTGCGGAAGGAAATCCAATCATAATAACAGAAGCGTCTCCTGTTTTACGAACAGAAAAACCAAGCCCTTTTGCGCCACCAGAACTTCGAGCGCGCTCTTTCTCCTTAAGCATGGCAAGCTTTGCTTTAACAAGCCCAACGTGTCCTTGCGTTCGCTTATTATATTTTGTTGTAGAAAGTTCTTTTTCAAGATCTGCAATTTGCGTCGAATAATCAGCCATAATAAGACAAAAGGAAGGGTGTTTTATATGGTTTACTCTTTGAAACTACTTCTCATCATTCGGAACATCAAATCCCATTTCAACATTGCCAAAAACAAAACTGAATTTATTATTTTTCTTGTAGTCGTCAGATTTCGTCGAATAATAATAAAGCTCTTGTTTAATATCAAGATCAGACGTCTCAAAACCTAAAACTGTTTTGAGCTCATAAAGAATGTTTGCTTCAAACGGTTTATTTTTTTCGTGCATGATAATACTGACATCACTCACATCAGCGTCACGAACATAGACAACGTTTTCATACGCATCATCATTCACAGAAAAGTTCCATTTTTCGACATTATAATCTTTAAACTGTCGTTTAACTTTGATAACAACCTTTTTTGCCTGAACAAGTTTAAGCTCGTGAAGTTCTTTTTGGGACAATACTTTCTCATTCTGGAGAGAAGCAATTATTTTTTGTGCATCGTCACGGGATTGTGCGCGGTATTCCTGTGTATACGTGAATGAAGCATCATCATGATAGGTTTTAAAAATAGTCCACATGTTTTCATCGGTCTGACGTGCTTCAATACGAACACAAAGCTCTTTTGAAGCAAGTTCATAAGAAATAAGCTCAGGATTGTCAAGAACAAGTTTCCACGGCTTTTTGAAGGTCCACATAGTATGAAGTAAGTCATTAACCTATAAATAGTTTTTGAAATAGGAGGAAAATGAATTAGAATAGTGCTATAAACAAAGAAAGTTTCTATGAAAAAGCACACAAAACCAACAACAACAATGGCACAGACGGTCATGCTCACTCTGTTCGCATGCCCTACTTCGCAAACCACAACCCTAGCCTTCACTTCGTTCAGGCATAGGAACGTGGTTTGCTCCGTCTGGCCATGTTGTCGGTTTTGTTAAAACCACATGACTCTCGCCTCTTCATGGCGAGAGTCATGTGCAGAGACGCGACAGTTGATGGAGCGTCTCTTGATTATATTCTTAACTGTACATGTTTGTAAATTTTAAAAAAGAACAATAAAGAAAAATAGATTAAAAAAAAAGATAGAAAAAAAACCTTATCTGCTGCTATCCGCTTGTCGTTCAAGTTCGTTTTTCTTGGAAATTGCAAGAGAGTTGCTGCTGGATTGGTATGCTGCAATAAGTTCATCTGCAAGAAATTGAACAAACGGTTTCTTTGTATTAAACGCTTTTTGATAGCTGCTTTGAGTAAAGTATCGTAGTGCAATGTCAATACGTCGTTGTGGAGCGCACTCAACTGCTTTTGGATAACGAGCACCACCATATTCAATGGTGATAATCTCTTCGCGAGGAGCTGCGTTTTCAATTGCTTTAACAAACACTTCTACAGGATTTTTCTTCAAGCGTTGTTCGATGATGTTAAAGCATTCTTCAACAAGCGTATACGCGTGAGATGCTTTTCCTGTAATGTGCCCACTGGATTTAAAGTGTTTTCTTGCTTTATGACCAGGAATCATAATTTTGTTAATGAGTCGTTCTACAACATTAATTTTAGATTTGTGGAATTTATTGCCAGCATAGCGCGCACCTGTCTTTGGTGCGAAAACAGGACGCAAACTAATGTATGATTGCAACCCTGGATCTTGTGCTGTAATGCCTTGAACAGACCATTTGTTAAAAACTTTGATTTCTGCCATTGTCGATACCTTTTCGTTTTGTTTTTACTCTTATTTACGAGCTTTCTCAAGTTTACCGCGGCGTAGCGCGTTTAAAGATTGATCATTAACTTTGATAACTTGCCATCGAACACCAGGAATGTCTCCTTTTGCTCTGCCTGATTTTCCACCAATACATTCAATGAGAACTTCATCGTGCTCATCGACAAGCTTTGTTGCACCGTCTCCTGGAAGGAAAGCAGTGACTTGTTTCCCATTTTTAATAAGTTGAACACGAGCGCACTTTCTCATTGCGGAGTTTGGTTGTTTCGCTTCAAGCTGAATTTTTTCAAGAACAATTGCCTTTGCCTGATGTGATCCCCCAAGAGGATCAGAACGAAGTCGAAGGACTGTTCTACTAATTTTTTTGAAAATATGTCGTCGTTTTTTTAATTTTTTTCCTGCATTAATTCCGCGTGCTTTTTTTCCCATGTTTGTTCACTTTGTATCTTATTTTTGTTTTATTTTTTTATTGATTTTAATGAATATTTCCACAAACAACCTTAACTTCGACGATATTTGGAAAATATCGCTGAATAATAGATTCTGTATTGCGTAGGTTCTGGGCGTTTCTGCCTATTAATAAACTTTTTGTTTTTCTATCCTCATTTTTGAGAATAAGAACAGTATCTTCCTGCTCAACAGTTGCTTGCAACGGATGAATAACATATTTGATAAACTCTTTGAGATCAGGATGAAACCCAATAATGCGAATGCGGCGTTTGAGGAGTTGTTCTAATTTTCGCACACAAACAGCACCTTTGCCGATTGCCTTTCCAAGATCCTGCACATTAACAACAAAAGTAAGCAATCCATGTTTATCTTCAAAACAATCTTTGAGTGAAACATGAGTAATCTTATCAAAAAGAGCCATAGTTCCCATGAGTTCCTGGGTGTACGTAATTTTTACCATGGCATTCACAAAAATTTATTGTGTCACACTGAGGACAGACACAGGATATGGTTTTTTACAAAGAATCCCTAACTCATCATTTGGTTGATTGAGATAAATTAAAGGAACATTGGAAAGCTTTGCATAATACTCAATATCTTTTTTAACATCTTCAGGACAATTACTGGAGAGAAAAACACGATCTGCTGTCCCAAGCTTTAAAAGTTTGAGCGTGCGATCTGTTCCAAGAATAACCTTGTCTGCTTTGAGTAGTTTTTTTAATTCACTAATGTTTGCGTCCATTTCTTTTACTGCCATATATAATCAACTCCGTATCATGATGTTAAATTTTATTTTTATTCAGCCTTTGCTTCTTTTCCTTTCTTAACTTCTCTGGTCACAAGACGAAGAAGTCCTGTCCCAACAGGAACTGGCTGATTGATCATAACATTCTCAACAACACTATTGAGATTATCTTTTTCCCCAACAAGCGCTGCATTGAAAATATGTTTGATAGGTGTTTCAAAAGATGCTTTTGCGAGAACGCTAGATTTCTGGCTAATAATTCCGTATCGAGTGATACCACGAAGTTTTCCAGTCACACACATTGCGTCTGCGACAAGCATAAGATGTCGAACATCAACATTCAATCCTTGCTCTGTAATAATTTTGTAAACTTCTCGAACAACAGCTTCTCTTCCTGCTTCTATACCAAGAACGCCATACACTTCAAAAATGTCGTTGCTGATTGTGCGTGTTGCATCAACAAACTCCAATTCAAAAATTGCTTTGAGGTTTGTTCCTGCGGTAACAATAACAAATTCATCTCCACGTTTGACAGGAAGAACTTGTGTAATTCCTTTGACACCTGTAACATAGATTGATTTTGCTTTTTCTTTTAATTTATATAATTCATTGACAGTAGTATCTTTTCCTTTTGGCTTAACAATGAGAGAACCATCTTTCAATTTCACACCAATTCCTTTCAATGTTGCATCGAGGAGCTTGTGGACTTTATCTGTGTTGAGATTGAGAGGCTCCATTTTCGCATCGTCAAGTTTAACTTCAATGACAGAGTCTGCGATATTAATCATAAATTCTGCTGCAATATCCTGCAATGTTGTTTCCTTGATAAGCTGTGCAACTTTTTTAATGTCAGTCCCATTTTTGTATGGTGCCTGAAGATAAATTTCCATCATTGGTGTGCTCAAGGATTGAGAACCATCAAGAACTTCAATGATACGAGGGAGACCTGTTGTAACGTTCATCTCAGAAACTCCAGCGAAGTGGAACGTGTTCAATGTCATCTGTGTTCCTGGCTCACCAATAGATTCTGCACTAATGATGCCAACACACTCTCCTGCTTCAACCTGCATATTACCATATTCTTCTAATGCAAGGTCAAGAACTTTCTTGAGTTTTGTTTTTGTAATGCCTTTTGGTGCGTTTGTTTTGATATCTTCAATGATAGAGACAGGCAACAAATCCTTATATTCAGCGTAAAGTTCTTCCATGGTGCTTATTCCTCCATAACTTTAGAGAAAAGACGCTGAACATTGAGTTTTCCTTTCTCACTCTTAGAAACATCAATGTTGTCTTCTCCATATTTAAATTGGACAATAATGCCGTTTGCATCACGAACAGATCCGTCATATGCAACACACATATCCTGAAGCGCATTTGCAAGTCGTCTGTATAAGTATCCGGATTTCGGCGTACGAAGTGCAGTATCCATTAACGAATCTCGACCAGTCATTGATCCGAAAAAGAACTCTGCAGGAGATAATCCTGATTTGAAACTACCTCGGATAAATCCGCGTGCTGATGGCGATAAGTCCCCGCGCTGGAAACAAGAGAGCGTTCGTCCTCTATATCCTTTTTGGATACGTTTTCCTCGCATAGCTTGCTGACCGACACACGCAGCCATTTGTGCAAGGTTTAATGCGTTTCCTCGAGATCCGCATGTGGTCATAATAACAGTGTGACTTCCTTCGTTGGATTGCTGCTGAACAATATTTCCTGTTTCGTTACGAGCAATGTTCAAACGTTCAAGAATGCGAAGTTCGAGTGTTTCTTCGATAGTTCGTCCTGGGAATGCTTCAAACTTACCCTGTCTGTAGGATTCAATAAATTCATCAACAGCAGCATAGGAGTCATCCAAAATAGTTCGAATGCGCTTTCTAGAATCATCCGGAATATCTGTGTCTGAAATAACTGTTGTGAATCCATATTTCAATAATGATTCAATACCAAGACGGAACATTTTTCCAAGGAGATCAAGTGTCTGTTCTGCGCCATATTGCTGGTGCAAATTTTTCAACATAAGTCCTGAGCCTTCTCCAAGGTTTGCCTTATCCATAATTCCTGAAAGAAGTTTTCCATGTTTAATAGTAACAACTGCATCATTTGCTTTATCTTTTTTCTCATCACCAGTAAACACTCGTGTTTTTCCTTCGAAGCTGAAATCCTGTGGAAGAACAACACTAAAGATTTCTTTACCTGTCACGATTTCTTTTTTCGGTAAACGACCAACGTCAAAGATTCGTGCAGAAAGAAGAAGTTCAACTGCATCTTCACGAGACATCTTCATGTATCGAGTCAACATGTAGTTTCCAGAGATAGCGTCCTGAACGCACCCAATGATACTGAGTCCGTATCTTGGAGAAATAAGCTGCGTATGAACTTGCATAAGCATTTCTGCTTCTGCGCGAGCTTCTTCTGTCTGAGGAATGTGAAGGTTCATTTCGTCGCCGTCAAAGTCTGCGTTGTAAGGAACACATACAGCAGGATTTAAGCGAAATGTTTTGCTTGGCAAGACACGGACGCGGTGACACATCATGCTCATTCTGTGGAGCGATGGCTGTCTGTTGAAGATTGCAACATCCCCATCAAGAAGATGACGTTCAACATAATAACCTGGTTGAAGTTCTTCAAGGAGCTGTTCTTTCATTTCATCAGTAATTTTTTTTCTTCTTCCATCTGGTCGCACAATATAATTTGCTCCAGGGTATTCTTTCGGTCCACGCTGAACGAATTTTTTGAGATATTCCATGTTCCATGGTTGAACAACTTCAGGAACAGTAAGTTTCATTGCAACAACAAACGGAACACCAACTTCATGCAGTGCAATCATTGGATCTGGACTGATAACTGTTCTGCTACAGAAGTTCGTTCTCTTTCCTGCAAGATTATGTCGAATACGTCCTTCTTTACTCTTGATTCGAGACGTCAATGTTTTTAATGGCTGACCAGAACGATGTCGTGCTGGAGGCAATTGTGCAACTTCGTTGTCAAAATACGTGGTAATATGATATTGAAGAAGATCCCACAAATCTTCGATAATAATTTCTGGAGCTCCTGCGTTAATGTTTTCAAAAAGACGCTGGTTAATACGAACAATATCTCCTAACTTGTGAGTCAAATCGTCTTCGCTTCTTTCACCAGATTCCAATGTAATGCTTGGACGCATTGTTACCGGCGGAATAGGAAGAACTGTAAGAATTGCCCATTCTGGACGCATGAACGCTGGATTAATTCCAAACACGCTGCAATCATCATCAGAAATTTTTTCGAGGCGAGCGCGAATTTCAATAGGTGTTAATCGTTTTTCATTTTCAATAACAGTGGATGGTTTTTCAAGACCAATTTTAAATTGGCGTGCTTTACAGTGTGGACATTTGTTAATAGTTTTGAGAGAAGCAATGATTTCACGAATTTGTTCTCGTCGTCCTGCAAGACCTGCTTCTTCTTCAGCAACAACTAAACCAGCAAGTGCAGTATCCATTTTATTTTTTGGGATAAGAATACGGGCACATTCTCTGCAAGTACATTTTAACAACGTCACCACTAAATCAACAAATTTAATATGAATAATCGGACGAGCAAGTTCAATGTATCCAAAGTGACCAATACATTCTTTCAATTTTGAACCACATGTTTTACAACTTAATCCAGGATCAATAACACCGAGACGAATATCCATGAGACCTCCGTCAACAGGATATCCTTCTTTATCATAAAGTTCTGGAGTAACAACTTTCGCACTCGCCATTTTCATAACCATCTTTGGACTTAAAACCCCAAAGTTAATCGCCTTTACTTGTTTGTGAATGTATTGATCCATGCAGCTCACCTGTGTTCTGTTTCAAATTGATTTTTTATACTTCTATTAAATATCCGTTACTAATATTTATTTTTCAATTCAATGCGAGGATAGACGCAAAGTCCTTTTAACTCATCAAGCAAGAGTTTGAATGCATATGCAATTTCAACGTGCGAGATAGTGGAATTTTCTCCACAGACAGGACAATGTGATCTATTTTTGTACTCATCATGGATTGCTAAAAGACCACAATCCTCGCACACTGCAAGCACAGTCTTGTCAGAATCAAATCGTTCTTTCAAGAGAAGTGCTGCACCATGAGCAACGAAAGTATCTTTCTCCATTTCTCCAAGTCGCAATCCACCTTCTTTCGCACGGCCTTCTGTAGGCTGTCGTGTCAAAAGCTGAACTGGACCACGAGCACGAGAGTGCAATTTGTTTGCAACCATGTGTCGAAGTTTGAGATAATACATATTTCCAACATAAATACGCGCCTGGAATTTATCACCAGTCAACCCATTGTACATAACTTCTGTTCCATTTTCACGGAATCCGTGGGAGAGAAGTTCTTTACGTAATGCGTCTTCTGATTCTGCTTCAAATGTTGTTCCATCAATATAACGTCCCGAAAGAGCGCCAACTTTTGCACCAACAAGTTCAATGAGATGTGCAATAGTCATACGAGAAGGAATACCGTGTGGCGAGAAGATAAGGTCCGGAGTAATTCCAGATGCGCTGAATGGCATATCTTCTTGTTCAACAATCATTCCAACAACCCCTTTCTGTCCGTGTCGAGAAGTGAATTTATCTCCAACTTCCGGAATACGAAGGTCACGAAGTCGTACTTGAACAAGTTTGTTTCCTTCTTCATTCTCGGTAACTAAAACAAAGTCAACGATTCCTTGATCTCCATGTGCAATGGTGACAGAAGATTCTCGTCGTAAATTAGAGTTGAGGTTGAATTCATCCATACTGCTCAAAAATCGAGGAGGAGATGTTTTTCCAATGACAACATCGCCTTCAGCAACCTGAGACTCTGGATAGATAATTCCATCTTCTTCAAGGAAACGATAATCACGTTCTGTTTTGTATCCTTTGACTTCTTTATCAGGAACACCAATCTGATCAACAAGACCGCCGCTGTAGCGAAGTTCTTCACTAACGCAAGGTCTGAAATAAGTAGATCGTCCAAATCCTCGCTGAATAGATGATTTATTGAGAATAACTGAATCCTCCATGTTATACCCACGGTAACTCATAACTGCAACAACAATGTTCTGTCCAGAAGGATGATCATTGTAGCCGACAATGTCGTGCATAACTGTTTTACAAAGTGGCTGGTGTGGATTGTCAAGAACGTTAACGTCCATGTCCATGCGCACGTGATAATTTGCTGCGTAAAATCCAAGAGATTGTTTCTGGTTTTTACTTCCTGCGTTGAGACGTGTGCTCTGGTTGTAATTTCCGAAAGGAACAAGAGAAGTGGATAATCCTAATATAGCCATTGGAGCAATTTCAAGATGCGTGTGTGATGGAGTCAAACTTTCTGAAGCAAAAGAGACAAGACAATTTTCTTCTTCAGCTGCATCAAGATACTCAATAATTCCTTGGTTCACAAGGTCGCTCCAAGAGAGTTCTCCTTTTTCGAGCTGAGCAACATGCTTCTCAGTAAGGGTGGACTTGCCATCTTTAACTACAATTAATGGTCGTCTGACACGACCTTTAGATGCTTCAATAAAAACCTGATTGTATTCTTTTTGTTGATAAACATTCAGATTAGTGGTCAGCTTTCCGCGTCTTCGCTCTGAAATAAGCTGATCAACAAAGTCCTGTGCGTTGTCGACTGTTCCTGCAAATTTTCCGTTAAGATAGACATCAACCATTTTTAATCACCATTATGCTGACTTGAGGCCAAGCATCTTGAGCTGCTTAAGCACTACTTGTTCATCTGAACTATGTGAAATCTCTGCAACAAGTGCAAGATTTTTACGCAATCCAATGTTTGTTCCTTCTGGAGTTTCGATAGGACATAAACGTCCTAGATGGGTAGCATGCAACTCTCGTGCTTCGAAATTTTCCTGACTTGCGCTGAGTGGAGAAATAACTCGCTGCAAATGACTGAGTGTTTCAAGGAAATTAATACGCTGAATACGCTGACTGACTCCCATTCGCCCACCAACCCAAGAACCTGTTGCCATGGAACTGTAAATTCGACTTGTCAATAATTTTTCTCTGATAACAACTTTGATTGACGGGAATTTTCCTCGCTTAACAATACGCTGGAAATTATAGAGAAGATCTCCGATAAGTACTTTAAGATTTACTTGGAAAAGATCTGCGAGAAGATCGCCGCTCATTTTCACGCGCTTGTTCATGTAGTGATCTTTGTCATCAACAGGCAATTCTCCTGCTGCAACTTGCAAGTATTTTCTAATGTATTTGCAGAGATTGTATGCTTTCGCAGGACGGTCTTTTTCAGTAATGCCAAGATGTGGTAACAAATATTTGTCAACAACTTCTTTCATACGTTCGATACGAATATCTTTTGCTTGTGTAATACCAATTTTTTTAGCGACATAATCAAGAGCATCCTCTTCATTTTTGATGTCAACAAATTCGTAAAGGTTCACGAAAACTGCGTCACTTTGTTCACCGCCAGTAATATGGCGCATGATTTCTTCATCCTTTGTCAAGCCCAATGCTTTGATGATTGGGATAATTGGAATACGTTTAACACGAGTGAAGGTAATGTAGAAAAGACCATCGTTGAGTTTCTCAATGGAATGCGGGATTTTGTAGGATCCGTATTCTGAAAAAAGTTTTCCAACAAGTTTACTTGGAGAAAGACTGTTTTCCTCAACAAGGAATTTGTTTGCTGCAAGATCTTCAATGTTGATAAGGACACGTTCTGTTCCGTTAATAATAAAATAACCACCAAGGTCATTTGCATCTTCTCCTTTCAGCGTCAATTCTTCTTTGCTTAATCCTGAGAGATGACAGTATTTAGAACGGAGCATGATAGGAAGACTTCCTACTTGTGTGACAAAGGATTCTCGCTGGATTCCGTTAATGTGCGCGCTAACTTCAAGAAAGATAGGAGCAGCGTAGCTGAGTTTTCTCAGACGAGCTTCTGCAGGATGAATAGGTCGTTTTGATCCATCTGCTTCAGTAATTTCTGGTTTTGTGACCCAGATTTTATCAAAACGGATTTTAAATTCATCAATGTTGTGAGGAATAATTGTTGGTTCAACGACTTTGTTTTGTTCAATAACATTTTGCAATTCAAAATCAATAAAATTATTGAATGAAGCAATGCTCGATGCAACAAGAGAGTGCTCTTCGAAGTATTTTTCAATTAATAGTTTGGAGTATTTATTCACTGATAACACCTCGATAATATTCTGCAATACCTGCTGTTGGACTTTTTTTAATGATTTTAATAACGTCACCGGATTTGAGTTTCAACTGCTTGATTGCAGGATCATTGGAAAACATTTTTGGAAGTTCTTTGAAAGAGATAGAATATTTTTCAAAGATTTGGTTCTTTTCTTTTTCAGAGAGAACAATATGTTCTGGCACAAGTGTGTGTGTGCTAACGTCAAATGTTTTTTTTGCCATGCTTCCCCACCTTCGATTGTGATGCTGTTTATTAATATGACACCGTGCAGATTCTGAATCTCGCACGCCTTCTGTAAATGTAAACGGGCCGTGCGGGATTCCGCTGAACGCAGTGAACGCGGCACCAAAAACGCTTGTCGTTTTTGTGTGCGTTCGAATCTCGCACGTCTTCTGTAAATGTAAGCGAGCCGTGCGGGATTCGAACCCGTGACCCCAACATTAAAAGTGTTGTGCTCTAGCCAGGCTGAGCTAACGGCTCAATGTGAATGGACGCCCCGACGAGGAGCTGAAACGCCCAGGCCGGGATTTGAACCCGGGTCGAAGCCTTTCTTTACCACCTTTTTCTCAAAAGGCAGTTCGACAGGGCTTCATGATAGACCAGACTACACTACCTAGGCATTATTTTGCAAATGTAGGCTAAATTGAGCTTCCTATGGCTATAACTACATCATTTACGAGAGTTTAACCAAAAGAAAGTATTTGAGCCAGCATCCACATTCATTGAACGAATTTGTCCTCCTTTTTAAATGTTATGTCCAGAAGGGTGTTTTTGTCGACGAGGACATAATCACTAATTAGTGGCTACATCTACGAAAAGTTTAAAAGAAGAAAAGAGGTTCTTTAAAAAATGGAAGAAAGAGAAGTGTATATTGTGCAATCTGCACATGAAAATCCTGATGAAGGACCAAAAGATATGCAAGACATTTATCGGCTAGCATTTTTTGGAGTTCCTGCATTTAGACACGAAGTTATTGAAGCAAGAGTTGCAAGAGAAAGTATAAAGGATATTATTTTAGAAAAAAGTGTAGATCAACTATTTATGGACAGTACAACTCGAGAATACGCATATTGGATGAATAAACAAGTAAGAAATGCAAAAGACTCTAAAGTTTGGCTTGAGCAGATTGAAAAATATCATCGCGGAAGTTCGCACTATTGGATAAAAATAGTAAGAGAGTGTCAAGATCAAAGCATAGAAGTAGAATTTCAAGAAACAGAAAACAAAATAGTACATGGTTTATTTGATAGATTCTTTATGGACTCAGAAAGATGGATGGAAACAGGAATAAAATTAAGAGATTATTTTATTCACAAAAATATGAAACAAATAGCAGGACAAAGAAGCATTTTGTATATGGGATCAGCACATCAACTTGTTGATTTCTACGAGCCTGATTCAGGTTTTGCAGTTGCAGCAGTCACCATAACAGACCAAGGCCCACAATATCGCTATGCAAATAGAGATGGTGTTCCAAATTTCTTCAGAGAGATTGTGGAAAGACGATATGCTGAGATGAAAGAAAGAGCAGTTTGTCTTTAAACACGCACACCACCTCACAAACATTCGCTCCGTAAGTCCACATACACAATTCATCCTTTATGTTATTAAAAAAAATATTTTATTAAAAAATAAAGAAGAGTGATTCAAAAGCAACTGAGCGAATCTAAGAGAATAAAATAATCAACCATAATAATTCTGCTTTTCCATTTCCTTCGCGTGTGCTTGTTTGAAGTAGCCTTCCATTTGCTTATACGAATCTTCAATTTCTTTTGTCACAGAAGGTTTCACTTTTTCAATTGCCATATTAAATGCTTTCATCGTTACTTTTTTTGCATTAATATCTTCACGCAAAACAAAAATTGCTGCTTCGCGGCAAACAGCTTCCATGTCCGCTCCAACATATCCTTCTGTTCTTTTTGCAATATCATCAAGATCAACATCAGTAGTAAGCGGCATATTTTTTACATGAACACCAAGAATTGCCCGTCGAGCTTCAAGGTCTGGAACAGAAACCAAAATGATTCGATCAAATCGTCCTGGGCGTAAAAGTGCAGTGTCTAGAATATCAGGTCTGTTTGTTGCAGCAATAACAACAACATTGGTCAAATCTTCAAGTCCATCTATTTCTGTCAATAACTGATTCACGACACGCTCAGTCACGTTACTTGAGGAAGCTGGTCCTCGTTTTGGTGCGAGCGCATCAATCTCATCAAAAAAGATAATGGTCGGACTTGTTTGTCGTGCGCGCTTGAAGACTTTACGAACAGCTTTTTCGCTTTCTCCGACCCATTTTGAAAGAAGTTCAGGACCTTTCACAAGAATAAAATTCGCTTCACATTCTTTTGCAACTGCTTTTGCAAGCAAAGTCTTTCCTGTTCCCGGAGGACCATACAGCAAAATACCTTGTGGAGGTTTCACCCCTAAATTTCCGTATGCTTCAGGAAACTTTAAAGGCCATTCCACTGCTTCGCGGAGTTCTTGTTTCACATTTCCAAGCCCACCAACATCATCCCAACGGATGTTTGGCACTTCAACAAGTACTTCGCGCATTGCGCTTGGACGAACAGTTCGTAATGCTTCAATAAAATCTTCATTGCCAATTTTTAATTTCTCCAGAAATTCTTTGGGAATAGGTTCATTCTCTTTTAATTTTAATTCTGGAAGTAAACGACGCAAAACAACCATCGCAGCTTCTTTCGTGAGGGATGCAAGATCTGCGCCAACAAATCCATGAGTAATATCTGCAAAACGTTTGAGATCAAATCCTTTAGTCAACGGCATATTTCTCGTGTGAATTTTCAGGATATTCAATCGTGCTTCTTTACCAGGAACACCAATTTCAAGTTCACGATCAAAGCGACCAGGACGTCGAAGTGCAGAATCAATTGAATCAGGGATATTTGTTGCTGCAATAACAACAACTTTACCTCGAGATTTCAATCCATCCATCAATGCAAGAAGTTGTGCAACAACGCGTCGCTCAACTTCACCATGACTATCTTCTCGTTTAACACCAATCGCATCAATTTCATCAATAAAAATAATAGAAGGTGCATTCTTTTCTGCTTCTTCAAATTTCTTGCGAATGTTTTGTTCGCTTTGTCCGTAAAATTTACTCATCACTTCTGGACCATTGATTAAAATAAAGTGCGAGTTTGTTTCATTTGCAACAGCTTTTGCAAGAAGGGTTTTTCCTGTTCCAGGAGGACCGTGGAGAAGAACCCCTTTTGGCGGTTCAATGCCCAAACGTTCAAAAATTTCTGGATATTTAAGAGGTAATTCAATCATTTCGCGAACTTTTTTGATTTCATCACTAAGGCCACCAATATCTTCATACGTCACATCGAGAACTTTTTCCTCATCAAATTCAACAGCTTCTGGATTAAAGCGAACTTCTGTTGCCTCAGTAATGATGACCGCTTGTTTTGGTTCTGCTTCAATAACAACAAAGCGAATATCACTAAACCCAAAGCCAGCCATACCTTCATCAATAACAGAAAAAATATCATTAAAAAATGGAGAATTATTCATTGTGTTTCGTCGTCGAGATGTGCCCCCAAGAGAAACAATGTCTCCTTTCAAGACAGGTCGTCCTAATAATCCTTGTTTGAAAATAGCAGGAGATGCGCGAATAAGAATTCCTTTTTGTGCAGGAGCGATAGTCACGCGTTTTGCTTCTTTGACAATCCCACGTTTAACCTGGACAATTTCACCAATCCCTGTTTTTGCGTTTCGGCGCATGATTCCGTCCATACGCATAATGTTTAAACCAATGTCGCCAGGATACGCGCGATCTGCAATACCGTAACAAATGCGTTCTCCTTTAATTTCAACAATGTCGCCTGGACGTATTCCTAATTCATGCATAAAGTTAGAATCAATTCTGACAATTCCTTTGTTAACATCGTCTTGGATAGCTTCCGCAACTTTGAGTTTGATTGTCTTCCCTGTCATGGCTTCCATAGATTCTAGTGAACCCTGGTCGCTTTAAATATTTTGTGAATAAGAATTATGCAACTCTGCGCTGATGAATTTGCCGTAATTGATCGATAAGATGAAGTTGACTCTCAATTCGATGAGGATTATTTTCTTGAACGAAGAGTACAAGAGTAGTAAGAAGAACCTCTTGAGAAAGAGACCTGCTCACAAAAATATTAAGTACATGTTCAATTAAACGATAAACAGTAAGATTAGCAGTAAAGAGATTTCGAGATGCTGGGGGGATATCAGGAGGAGTAGCACCTATTTTAGTAATTAAACGACGAAGAGATTGTACTGCAAGAACAGCAGCTTTTTTCTTGTCATCATCCTTTATTTTAGATTGTAGTTTTGTTACAAGAAGTTTAACCACATTCTTAACAGCTTCATGATTATCAGGTGTAAATAATCCCATGTAACATTTCAAGAAAGAAGACTTTATATATTTTATGAAAAGAAAAAAAAAGAAAAAATCTAACGTACTTTTGGAGAAGGCAATGCAAATGGTGGCGGTAATGCCAAATCTCTGCTCATAATGAGTGCCTGAATGTTGCATCGTGTAAAGACAGAGTGCAAGACAGGATTCATCACATCAACTGGGAGTGTACTATTTTTTTTCCAGTACGCAATAGCATCAATAAGCTTTTCTTCAGGTGCAATGTAAAGAAGATTTCCTTGTAATTCAACTTTACCAAGTCCTGGTGCGTAAGTAACTGCGTAGACAAAAGAAACAACCATTGCCTGCTGCTTTTGGGTCCCAACATTAAGGTGTGTTTCTTCAACAGACTGAATGTTAACGGATCGATCAATATTCAACTTCTTTGTTGGATCAGCATTCTTCTCGCCGATCATTTTTGTAAAATTAAATCCAACTACTGCCATAGTGTCATCCTCCAAGATATGTAAAGAAGAGAAATTTCTGTTGCTTTATAAAAATAATGGTTTCTTCGGCTCTGTAGAAAATCTATGGTGGTAAATTGATTTTCTACAGAGCCGGTTTCTTCAGAGCGTAATGTACCAATAAATTTAAAACGACCATGAACTAAATAAATTCAATGAAACCGCTCAAAATATCCCTCTTACTCCTCGCAGCATTTCTTCCAGCAGTTATTCTCTTCGTAATTCAGCATTTTTTCACTGCAACATACATCACTTCCTCACTCTATAAAATCATCTTTCTGCTTCCAATAGTGTACAGAGTTTTCTTCTATAAAAAAACCTGGAAAGCTGCAATAACACATGATTTTTCTTTTGCAAAATTCAAGCAATCTATCACCCATGCGCTGGGCTGGGGACTTCTCTTCTCGGCAATCTATGCAGGAGCCTTCTTACTCTTTAGAGACTTTCTTCCTGTTGAAGAAATTGTCGCACAACTGAGTAGTGCAGCAGCAATTACCACTACAAATATCATCGGGATTGGCCTGTACATCATTTTCATAAATTCACTGCTCGAAGAATTCTTCTGGCGAGGATTCTTTTTTGATGAAGTGCATACCTTGTGCGGTTGGTTTGTAGGATACATTTTGACAGGAATTGGATTTACTCTCTACCACATTGTCTATTTCTATCAATGGTTTTCCAACGCAGGGCTTTTTGCGCTTGCGTGCATAGGGCTTTTTAGCTATTCCTTATTTATGTGCATGATTTTTCAGAAGTATCGTGATCTTTTTACCTGTTGGGTAATTCATGCATTGGTTGATGTCGTGCAAATTGGAATTGCGTTATCGCTTTTTGGAATTCTCTAACTTATCTACCACAAAAAAGAATTAACGAGGATAAGAGCGTAAAATGCCAAAGAAATAGAGCGCACCAATAGCGTAAGTTGTCCAGCCAGAAAACCAAAGCATAACAAAAAAAATACTTTGCTGATACATCTCACGCAACGATGTTGAATCATAAAAATAATGAGAAAGATCAAAATAAGGATCACGAAGAAATTGAAGTGAAGACCAAAATGCGTGAAAAAAGAAAAGAAACACAAATAATGCAATCAAGATAAACAAGATTCCTTTCCACATATTTCGCTCAACTTCTTTATTCTGAAATAGTGCAACAATAATTTGACTTTGCAAATACAATGTCCAAAGAAAGAAACAAGAAATGAGAAGAGCAACAAGAATACCAATAAGCTGCAACCAAAACCATTCTCCACCAAACTCCATCATCATAGGCGGATAAAATGCAAGAAGAAACAGCAGTACAAAAAAAATACAGAGAGCAAAAAGAATTGTTCCAAAACTAAGATAAGAACAAAAAAGAGTGTTCTGAGAAAGGAGAATACGAGGAGCATGCTGTTTTGAAACAGAAGATTGCTGCAATTTTTTCTGCACAATCTTTTTTGCAGGCATTATTCAATAACCGTCCCAACAAACTCTTTGCCAGACAAATATTTTTCCAAGTTATCAAGATTATTTCCATTGAGAACAACAACGCGAAGTTTTTCTTTTTCCGCAAGTGCAGCTGCGACAGGATCAAATGGAAGATTCATCCCAGCTTTCCATTCCCCGCCAACAATTACTTTGAAATCTTTCCACGTTGTTTTTTTGATAGGAATTGCGTCAGAGAATTTTCGTGGATCCTTGTCATAGACATAATCGACATTCGTCAAATTAATGACAGTTTTTGCACCAACTTGAAGCGCAAGAAGAACCGCATCATGGTCAGTACTGCAGCCTGGCTTCCAGCCACCACCAATAATAACAGGCTTCTGTGTTTTGATTTCTTGATCATAGCTGCGAAGAACATCTGCGTATGCATGATCTCCAAAAAGTTCATGAACAAGCTGTGCATTTGCAAGAGTAACAGAAATCCCAATCATATCATTTTGCACAGAGTGAAGAGAAAGTACCTCATTTGCTTTTTTGATGTAGTCACGAGCAGGATAACCACCACCACACACAATCCCAAACTTTTTTCCTTTTGTAATATAAGAAAGAATCAATGCACGAAATTTTTTCAAGTAGGCAACATCGATTTCTTTAGGATAAATGAGAGAGCCACCGAGAGAAAGAACAATTGTGTTATTTGTATTTGAATTACTCATAGCATTCACCTACTCCAAACTAACTCCCAAAACCAATTAAACTCACACCGAGCAAAATTGCACTAATGCCAAGCCATTTGAAAAAATTCATTTTCTCGCCAAGCAATTTGATGGATAATAAACTAATCCAAACATAAGACAACGAAGTAATAGGATAAAGAACTGAAAGTTCTCCATTCTTCAAAGCAATAAGGAAAAAGACACTGCTCAGGACATAAAGCATAATTCCAAAAAGTAATCGCGTATTCAGAAACGAAAGCTTACTTTTTCGCGTCATTTTTTCTGCGCCATATTTCAAAAACAATGCACCAAATGCACCGATGAATGTTGCGATAAGGACAAGACCAATAGCGAAGGGAGCTGTTGTCATTATTGCTCACCTTGTGAAACTGCCATTTTAGAAGCGTCATCTCCTATACCACTTTTACTGCCAAATCCAATGCAAGTCACACCTAAAATAATAAGACTGACCCCTGCCCATTTGAACGACGTCAATTCCTCTCCCAAGAATTCAAAAGAGATAATGTTAACCCAGACAAAGCTTAAAGAAATAACTGGATAAAGAACAGAAAGCTCCCCGTACTTCAAAGAAATAACAAGAATTGCTGCGCTGATGCCATAAATTGCAAAACCACCAATAAGATACCAATTCTGGAAAAGATCCCAACCGAGAGTGAGATTTGCTGTGCCAAGTTTAAACAAGAATTGACCTGTTGCAGTGAGCAAAGTCGCAAGCATGACAGAAATAATCGCAAGCGGATGTGTTTTATGGATATGCACATTCATAAAAATAAAAAAAGCGTGCAGGTATTAAAAGGTTATTGTTCTAAGAGAGTAATACCTCTACTCATCCCCTTCTTCCTTGAGCACAGCTTCAACAGCAACAGCGTATGCTGGTCGAGTAATAAAGACACCAATAGTAACTCCGAGAATACTCGTCAATGCAAATCCTTTCAACGCGCCTGCACCTGCCCAGAATAAAGGCAACATTGCAACAACTGTCGTCAAATATGCTGCCATGATAATAAAGAATGCACGCTTCAATTTATCTTTCCAAGAAAGATGTCGAGCCATCTTCTTTCGTCCATAGACTTCATCAGTAATGACGATTTGATCATCAACACCAGTTCCTACTGCAACAAGAATACCTGCGATAGCCGCGAGATCAATGTTCCAGCCAATGAACGCTGCGAATCCAAGAATAATAAAAATCTCAGAAAGCATAGTTGCCATAATAAGACCGAGAATAGAAACGTGTCTATACCGAATGCCAAGAACAATACCAACTGCGAGGATTGCGTAGAGGATAACAGAAAGCACATTTTTAACAAATTCTTCCCCAACTGCTGGAGAGATGGAATCTACTTTCACAATGGTTAATTTGACAGGAAGACTTCCTGTAATAAGTAATGTCTGAAGTTTTTTCATGTTAAGCGCAGAATTTTGCACAGCTTCTTCATAAGTCGCCCCAACACCGGGTCCAGAGATAGAAATCTCCGTAACAGCGCGGCCTTTCAAATCAGCGCCAATCTTGAGCGTATCAACAAGGACATCATCAAGATACAAGTCAAGATCTGCCGCGAGATAAGAACCACCACCATCTGTACTCAATGGAATATCAGCAGTCACAGCTGCTTGTCGCTCTGCAGCTACTTGACTCAAAGTAATAGCAAAAGAGAATGTACAATAATACCCTGCGCCAACGCTTCCCTGACATGGTCGTTGTGGATCAACAACAAAACTGCAATCTGCGCTTCTACAAACAGAAGCGACATCTTCTCCACCACTAAAGACAGTCTGATTTGCAACTTTCGCTTCAAACTTTCCCTGTGTTCCGATAAGTTCTTGAACTTCGTTTTTCGTAACTCCAGCAATTTCAACAAGAATAAATTGTGCGCCATTGAGATCTTTTGCTTCTGTAATCACAAGATCTGTTAATCCATAAACGTTAAGACGCTGCTGGAGATTTTGAATAACAATATCCATATCATCAGGAGAAACTTCTGTTTCTGGTTCCAGAAGAACACGAGTCCCTCCTTGTAAGTCTAATCCTTTTTTGAGGTTAGATGTCGGCGCATCATACACTTCAATGCCTAAACCAGTTGTTTCATTATAATAAAGAGAATACAACATTTCTTGACGAAGCATATGCAATGATCTTGTACCGCCTTCATATGCATAGCGAGACAATGTTTCAAGACGAACAAGCTCTCCTTCTTGCAATGAAGAAACTGCAACAGCATAATCATCAAGAGAAGTAATGGGCTGCCCATTAAGAGAAGTAATTACTTCGCGAAACATAGGTTTGTCTTTTGCGTAGGGGCTATGCATCCCTGCAAGTGCGGCAGGACTCTCTTTCTCAATACTTCGAATTGCAACCCCTTCTGTAAAAAAAGAAGGTTGAATCATAAGAAGAGAAGCAAAAAGGAAAAACAAAAGCATAAGAACACGCCAGCGAAAAAAAAGCGCCTTAACTGGTGCAAAGTCAACCATTAGTGAGCACCTTCTTTATCGCGGAGATACCAACGAAGAATGCTGACATTCTGTACCCATGTGGTCATGATGTCAACAAAAAGACCAATAAAAAGGATAAGCATAATTTGGAATAAAATATCAGAGTTAGTAAAAACTAAAACAGTGCCAACTGCAACAATAGCAGTAAACGTCATTAAGCCACCTGTCTTAAATGAGCCATAAATCCGCTCATTAAGATTTCCGTCTTCTTTTTGTTTCAAAACACGAATAGTGAGAAGAATATCAGTGTCAACAGAATAGCCTATCAACATAAGAAATGCAGCAATCCCTGCTGTGGAAAGTTTAATCTCTAAAATATTAATAATTGCAAGAGTAATAATAATATCAGATCCTGCTGCAAGCATGACCGCAATGCTAGGAATAAAATCCTTGAAATACAAAAAGACAACGCATCCCATAAAAAGAAAAGCGATGAGAAGACCAATGAGAAGCTGAGAGAAAAAATCATCGCTGAGTCTGGAACCAAATGTTTCAATGCTCATCATCTCATCAGAAATACCAGTCTCAGAAGAAAGCTGAGACACAAATGACTGCAATGTTTCTTGATCAACAATGTCAATGTCAACAATAACACCTGATTGTGCGCCAGAAGAACCGCGAAGCTCACGAACAGAGAGATCATATCCTTGATATGAAGCAGCAAGCATTGTATCTAAGCCAAGAGCGTCATAATAACCTGGGATGGTGACAGTTGCGCCACCTTTCAAACTCACTCCTTTGTTTAGAAAATCGCCAGTAGTATGATACTGCCATGCAATTTGTGCGAATGCAGCAAAAAGAATAAAAGAGGTAAGAAACAAGAAGAATATATATTTTGTTTCATAAAAATGTTTGGCTTTATCGACATAACTTTGAAAGGATTCTAACATAGACGAGAATGAATCTGCATTTCTTTTTAAATGTTTGGAAGAATGAGATCATCAAATCACGTAATTTGCAAAGCGCGTTCAACAATAATCTTCACCGCGTCAATATCTTCTTGTTTCACTTTTTCCCGCATGCACATCCGCGCGCGTGCCTGCACAAGACGCATAAGACCAACAACAAGCCGAGGAGAAATTTCAAATAAGCATTTGCTTTCTTTTTTCTTGAGCTCACCAACAAAAGAAACAATGTCTTGGTGATAAACTTCCGGCAACGTCACTTTCAATTGTTCTGCATGAAAAACATAGCTTTTAATGAACTCAAGATCTGTTTTTGTCAACCCTGTGTTGTGCTTCTGTTTCAAAATCGCATCTGTTATTTTCATAAATTGATACGTGTCAGGTTTACGAACAAGAAACACTAAATGAAATCGAGTAAGCAACGCATCATCAAATGGAATTTGTTTTTTCAATTCTGCAACAGTTTTGCCAGTAAATTTATCACCGATTGGGTTTGCTGTTGCAAGCACGCGAACACGGGCATCAAGCTTCAGGTGTTTTCCTTTTTTGTCATAGGTAATAAATCCCTTCTCCATTGCGTTATATAATGCGCCACGGCTTTCTTCCTTGAGTAAATTTAACTCGTCAATGCAACAGATTCCTTGATCAGCTTGTGGCAATAATCCTGGCTCAATAACATCACCAATCATCGTGACAGCAAGTCCAACGCCACTCATGCCCGATCCTAAGCCATACGTGGAGATAGGATGAAAATCTGAAATACTCCTGATAATGTCTGTTTTACCAATTGCGGGATCGCCAAGGAGAAGAATGTGAATAGGTTCTGAAGCAAAAAGCTGAATAGATACAGCATGCTTAATAACATCATGCCCGATAATGTGCGGTGCAATCAACTTAGGAAATATTTGTGGAGCATGTTCTGCGAAAGAAGCGTATTGTTTTTTAAAGAATTTTTTTTGTATTGCCTGATTTGCTTCAAGAATGTATTCGTGAACCTCAGAATCCTGTGTTTCTGCTTTAAAGATAACGCATTGTTCTGTTTGCGCAAAAAGATCTTTAGAAATAGGCAAATACATGAGTGATGCAGAAATCTTTTTTTGTTTGAGGAGTGTAGTCAAGTCGCGAAACTGTGCAGCATCAACATAGTCTTTAACATGTGCAACAAGTTCACGTTCTTTCATGCCCAATGGACGGAAAAGCATGAAAAAGTCTCCTACTGTTTTTTCCATGGCGAAATAAGAAGCTTAGAGATATAAAAATGTTACTTTAAAATGATATAATAACAAAATAAACTGTTTTAACAAACATTACGGAGCTTTGCTCCGAAATGCATTATATGGGAAATAGTAGATTTCACATGTTTGATAATGTCGATAAAGTCGTCATTATCTTTACAAATGCAAGCATTTGAAATGAACAACAACAATAGCACAGACGGTCGTACTCGCTTTGCTCGTACGCCCTACTCCGCAAACCACAACCCCTCACTTTAAACCATAGAAATACTTAAATACTCATAACATCTAAAATAATGTATGAAAAGAAAATCTAAAGAGATTTCAAAGAAACCAAAAGACAAGTTTAAGCTTCGCCAAAAAATAAAGATAAAAGCAAAAGAGTTCCCTGCGCTTCTTCGCGCGAAGAAAGAGGAAAAGAAACACATTCCCACATTTAAGGAACTAAAAAAGGAAACAAAAGAGTTTGAGAAAGAAGCGCTTTCATTAAAAAAGCTTATTCTGCAAGAACCAAAAAGAAAAAAGTAAAGAGAGCGAAATTATTTCTCCATTTTTAATATATCAATAATCTCCTGTTCCTTAACAGAGCAGCCATTTAATTTGACTCCCCAAAGTGCGCCTTCGAGAACAGCGTGTTTAATGTTAGGAACAATTTTTGATCCGGCATTGTCAGTAAAACGATTAAGAAATCCTTTTTCATACGCAATAGTCACAAGTTCAACAGAGCGGATAACGCGTAATGTTCCCATAAGTTCTTTAACTTTTTTAAGATTCTGTTGATTAATAAGAACCTTTTGATGCATTGTCCTTTCCATGTGCGACGCAATTTTTTCAGGACATTCAATAAGATGCCGTGTTGTTCGCTCATCAATAACAATTGCTTCTGCTTGCAAGGAAATTGCTGTTGCAACTGCTTCAATTTCACCCTTATGCACAATCTCAATAAAATTTCCATCAATTTCAAAAGAATGATTTGCATAATCTGCAACTTCTTTTGCAATACTAATCATCGGAAGATTATTGTAGATCTTCAATGTTCCTTTCGTGATATACGGCAATACCTGAAGCGCTTCGAGTTTGTACTTCCGCGTGTTCAGTGGCTTGATAATCAACTCATCATAAACTGCAGGAGTAATATAGAACTCTCCCTTATACTCATTTTTAAGGCTCTCAAGAACCCAAAGTAAATTATTAATAGTCAAGCTAATAATAGGTCCTGTGTCAAAAACAAGTGCTTTAATCACGTTTCATACCTCAAATTTTCATATTCCAAATCACATTATCTGCTCGCAGTGAATAATGTTCGTGCAAAGATAATACGGTCACGAATAAGCACAGTATCGACTGCTTCTTCGCTCACCCGAGTTTTTCCAATATATTTCATGAGCTCCCATTGAGACAGTCCAAAAATTTCAGCAGTTTGTCCAAGAGAAATCCCGTGCTCATAAATACGTGATCCTTTTTTGATTTGTGCTTCTGTAACAACATGCTGCATATACATACTGAGCTGATCATCAACAGCGCCAATCATGTCATAAATCGCTTTGATTTCTGTGTTAAAGCCACGAAGATTGTCAACCATCATAAAACTAATTGCTTTTTCTATTGCATCGATAACTTTTGCGTCAATGGTTTTGCCTCGTTCTAGAATTTTTGCAAGCGCATAAATGACAACAGCTGTTTGAATGGATTCCTGACGTTGAAAAATCGCAGAGCAGTGAATAATGTGATCACTTTCCTCACGAAGCGCGACAAGGTCTCCTTTGAGAAGTGATTTGATTGCATTGCGAAGAACTGCGATAATGTCATCCTTGACAGAGTGATGAAGATCAGAAGGAGATTGCAATGAAGAAGCGGAAAGATTTTTCTCAGCAGCTCCAGTGTTCAGCGGCTGTTTCCATTTCTTGTTCTTTATGTTCATACAATTGCTTAAGAGAAAGAACTATTTAATCCTATCGCTCTAGAAGAATTTTTCTGTTACCCCATCTTCGTTAATTCCTGATCAAGAACAGCTTTGACAGCATCAGCGCCAACTGCGCCAACGATCTTTTTATTATTCACAAGAAGTGTTGGTGTATACGTAATATCCATTTCTTTTGCCACTTCCTGCTGTCCAGCATAAAGCGCAGCATACGATGTATCAGAAAGACAAGTTTCAAACGCAGCACTGTCAAGACCAAGAGCAGTTGCATAAGACAAGACAACAGAAAGATCAGAAACCAAAACATCCTGACCAAAATAATAGGAAAGATATTCTGTACCATGTCCTTCTTTTTCCGCGCAGAACATTGCGTGACTAATAAGGAGAGCATGATCTGTGACACCAATGAGATGATAATCAACCCAAAGCACATCGCCATATTCTGCAATAAGCGACTGAAGCGCAAGATACATATCACGACTATAGGAAGAAGTAGGATCAAGATATGCGTCAACTGTAATAACATCTTGAGCACCCCCATACGAGGTAAATTTGACAAACAACAAAATCAAGAGAAAGATTGTGAGCAACGCAAGTGCAAAGCGCCAATGATTTTCATCATCATCAACAAGTTCATCGATGTCTTTGTATTCTTCTGGATGTGGAGAAGGTGCTGATGAAGTAAAGGAACGAGGAACTGAAGGATCTCTATAAACATGCTGATGAACTTCTTGTTCTACCAATGGATGCTTTTCCTGTAAGCCTGTATCAACAGAAATAATTTGTACTTTTGCAGTATCTGGTTCCTTTTTCTTTTCAATTTTTTTCAGAACTTTTTTATCAGTATGTTTATCAGCAGACACTTTCTTAGAATGCTCTTTTAGATTTTCTTTAGTAGTTTCCAATATTTGTGGAGATTGATCTTTTGGCGTGTCAAGTTTCAAGAAATATTTTTCATGCCGTTTCTTTTCAGAAGAATTATCAGGAGAAGAAACACCAGAAGCAGCATCTAACTTTTTTGCCACAGCTTTCTTAGAAACTGAAAGAATAGATGCACTACCTAATATTTCTTCAACAGCTTTTTCTTTTGCATTTTCCTGCTTTTCTTTTTGTTCAATGAAACGCTGCTTTTTTTCAAGAGATTTTTTCGCGGCAGCATATTCCTGAGAAGAAAGTCCTGTTTTCCGGGTTTTTTCAAGATGAACAAATTCACGTGCAAGTCGGTCTTTTTCCTGTTTCAAAACAGGGTTCTCTTCGTTGTCTTTAGAAGTCGTTGCCACATGTCATCCCTAAAAACCCATGAACAAACAATCTTTATATAATTTTCCATTCCAGAGTGGAGACGAATCTAAAGATTTATATAGCGCACAGCGATCACAAAATACATGAAAAAAGGGCTTGTGATCCGTGGAGAAATTGGGAAAATACTCATCCGGGAAAAGGCAGGCGCAGACATTGAATTAGGAGAACTTTTAGTTGCAGAAGCGAATGGACAGAAGATACTTTTGCAAGTTTTTGATCTTATTTATGGGAGCCAGCTTTCAGAGCAGCATGTGGAATTAATTTCTGGAATGCAACTCGAGAATGGAACAAAAAAAGAATTCTTTGAAGAAGAAACAATACAAATTATGGAGCCAGAGTTAAGAAACTATAAGCTCGCGTTGGCAAAAGGAATTATAAGCATCCATAATGAAAGAATAGGCGCGTGTAAAGCGCTTCCTGCGTTTCTCGCAGCAGTCCGTGAAATCAGAGAAGAAGATGTTGCGTTTATGACAACACCTGATGAACCACTATTTATGGGAAAATTGCGAAGCGGCAGTAAAACATTGCCTGTCGAAGTATATCTCCCAGGAAAAGACGTCTTCAGTCATCACATTCTCATTAGTGCGACAACAGGAAAAGGGAAATCAAATCTCACCTCAGTGATGCTTTGGGATGCGACAAAGCAGGATTATTGTGGGATTCTTGTCCTTGATCCGCATGACGAATATTATGGAAGAGATCATGAAGGAATTGGCCTCAAAGACCATCCGTATAAAGAACGAGTAAGCTACTACACCCCAAAAGATCCGCCTATTGGCACAAAAACATTGAGAATCAATGTTACATTGATTAAACCACAACATTTTGCAGGTGTTGTGCAATGGAGTGATCCGCAGGAGCAATCACTCTACGCGTATTACAGGGAGTATGGAAATTCGTGGATAGAAAAAATTATCATGAATGTTCCGTTAGAAAGAACAGGAAATTTTAATGAAGCAACAGTGACAGTTGTGAGAAGACGGCTTTTGAGTTTGCTTGATTTAGAATGGAATGGACAACAACTACACTGCCAAGGGATTTTTGATCTCAACGCAGGAAAAACAACAATCAAAGATATAGTCACAGAGCTTGAAGAAAAAAAGACAGTGATTATAGACACGTCAAGTTTTAAAGGTGCAACAGAGCTTCTCATTGGCTCGATGATAAGTACAGAAATTCTCCAGCGCTATCAGCAGTACAAACGAGTGGGTACACTTCGACAGAAACCAGTGATTTCCATAGTCCTAGAAGAAGCACCGCGTGTCTTGGGAAAAGACGTGATTGAACGAGGAGGAAATATATTTAGCACAATCGCTCGAGAAGGACGAAAGTTTCAAGTAGGATTGTGCGCAATCACGCAGCTTCCAAGTCTCATCCCGCGGGAGATACTCGCGAACATGAATACAAAAATAATTTTAGGAACAGAGATGGCAGCAGAACGGCAGGCAATTATTGAGAGTGCGGCGCAAGATTTGAGTCAAGATGGGAGAAACATTGCAAGTCTCGATAGGGGAGAAGCAGTGATTACAAGTAATTTTGCGCGGTTTGCAATCCCTGTGAAAACACCATTGTTTAAAGAATATGCAGAAAAAGAAATAGAGCGTGTTGGACGAGATGGCATGCAAGAGAAGTTAACATTTGAAGGGATTGGGTTGGAGTAAAAAAGACGAAAGTAAAGATTACTGTTCATCATTATTTCTTTTATCAGAATCTGATGACAAGACCAAGAGAGTAGCAACTTCTTCAACAGCTTCAGGTGGTAAATCTGGAACAAGATCTTGAAGAAGACCTGTAAGCGTTGTTACATTGCCCGTGGATAAAGCAGAGCGAAATAAGCTCGCTTCCTCTTTTCTTCGTTGTATTTCTTCTTTTGTAATAATGACTAATCCATCTGTAGTGTAAGTAGAAGAAAGTTTGTCAAGATTAGCATAAAGTGAAATATCCACATATCCAGGTGGAGATTGACGACAAAACATTTTGTATGTCTCATATGCTGAAGAGAAAGCAGAATCAGAAAAAAGAGCCTCTCGTGAAAAACCATAGGTTTGAGCAATAACAATCCATGCATTTTTGTTTAATATAGTCAAAGAAGAGCGAGGATTACGAATATGAAAATCTCTATCTGGATCATTCTCGTGTAAGGTATAAACTGTTCCCTGAACAATTGCTTCAATGCCTCTTTCTTTCAAAGTGTCCAAAATGCCAAATGCAATATCAACATTATCACGTATCCAAGTTTCTGTAAAATGCGTAACATGTGGTCCATAAAATTGAAGGTGAGCAACATCATCTGCAAGGAAGTGGGGAAACGGTATCGAACTTGATCGAGAAACAGTTTCCCAATGATTCATACCTCGACCCGATAAATATTCTAAAACATACCTCTGTGTATTTTCTGTAAGCATTATCTAAAGAAGAAGAAAGTGATTTATAAAAGATACTCCAACCAGTGAATAATAGTCGTGAACATTCATGAACAATGACACACACCCGCTTCTCAAACATTCGCTCAGACCACCAAATGTCAGGGGGACCCATTGCACTAAAGTGCAATGGGGTATTTTTAAGATAATTAAACAAAAACCAAAACCAGAAAAAACAAAATATATATAGAATGGTTCTCAAAAAAGTAAATAAGTATCAAAATAAAGATGAAACACAAAAACCAACGAAAATATGGTGTATTGATCCTCTTCTTAGTCACTATCCTTACAACAACAATAACTTTCGCAGCAGAGCAATCCCTACAACTCATTGACGTCAGCACTGGAGACACGCAAGAAGACAGTGCATGTATATTCAAAATCAATGGAAAAACAGTTGTTGTTGATCGAAGAGAAAAAGTCACTGTCGATGGTATCATGATCTATGTGCTGGAAGTGTATCCAGTCAACACAGAATCAAAACAAGGAGATAGATGCGAATTTATCTATTCTGGAATGGAAGAAGAGAAAGAAACAAAAATAGAACAGGAAATTATTGGAGAAAAAGTTGTGCAATTCTATTTTGGAACTCCTGAAGAACAAACAGAAAGCACTGAAGAAGTTGAAGAACAAGAAGATACTGAAAAAACAATAGGAGACAACACCGTTGTTCGTATCAGCGGTTATGACGTTACTGGTCTTTCTATAAGTGCAAAAGATGATAAGAAAACAGTGACAATAAGCAGAGAAGAAGACGCAAAAAGTAAACAAGAAAGCAAAGGAATTTTCTCAAAGATACTCTCATGGATATTTGGATAAAAACAGTTTTCTAAAATTTAATAACCTCCTGCACATCCTTCCTAACCCTATTCTCAAAATCAACAATCCTTTCTCCTTCTAATTTCTCTGTATTCAAAAGATGCAATAACTCCAAAGTCAACTGTTTTTGTTCTTCAGCAGAAAAAAGAGAAGAAGAAAATTGACCAATATGCTCCGCAAGCACTTTTTCTTCAATGTCCTGTGTGCTCTCTCCTTTTACTGTAATTGCCAAAAATTCTTTTGTTTTGAGCAAAGAGGTATTTTTGAGTACAGACCAAGCGCCACGATGCTCAAGTAACTCTCGCAATGTTTTGAAATCAATATCCCCAACTTTTCCCTCTACAAGCTCACCAGTAACACGAAGCAAAACAATTGCATGTTTTGGATCGCAAGAAGCGACTCTATCAGAAAGCATTCGATAGACATCCTGGCTAGAACAATGGTTTGCAACAACAGAAAGTGCAACAACAGGATGCAAAACTATAGGCACATAGCGAAGATCACCATTGTCATAAAGATAAAATCCACCATGCTGTAATTTTTCCAACTCAGAAAAGCTGTTGGGAAAAAGTGGCCCAGGATAGACAATATGCTCGTAGCCAGGAAGCGATGCATGTTTTACAATATGCACATGCCCGCCTGCATAATATTGACAATTTTTTGGAAGAAAAGAAACAGGTTGCGCTTCCATTTTCTCCAGTTCAACAGGTTTCAACTCCGCGAGTGCAGTGTGAAACAGAAAAATTTTGAAGCCTTCTTCCTGTTCAATATTCGTAGGATCAAGAGTTTCATAATACCGCCGCTCAAGACTTCCTTTGCGACCAAGCAGTCCAGTAATTTTTGCGCCTGTTTTTGGATCAACAGTAAAACGAAGCTGCAGTTTATTTTCTGGAGTAACAGTTCCTTTGACGACATTAACAAATAACCCCGCGTGCTCAAGCACATCAAGCATTGTTTTTCCAGATGGAGAAAAGTCATGAGAGCCAGGAATAATGTAGACTGGAATGCCATAATCTTTAACCTCTTTCAATTTTTTAGTCGCTATCTTGAGTTTCTCAATCGCAGGCAAACTTGTGTTGAAAATATCTCCTGCAATAAGAATAAAATCAACCTGTTCCCGTATGGAAATATCAAGTGCTCGAACAAATGCATCTGTCGATAAACCATTAAGTTTTTCATCTCGCCAAGAACCAATGTGACAGTCTGCAAGGTGGGAGAATTTCATAAAAAAAAGAAGACGTTTAGAATTTATTAAGCTTCTGGATGAACAAGAGATGTATAATCTCCTAAAGGAAGTGCTCGCACATACGCTTCTCGATGATAAAGCAATCGAGTAAGAGTTGCAATAGTAGTTTCCCGTTGTTCGTCATCACACCCTCTCCAATTAAAAACATAGACAGGATTATTAATTTTATTTCCATCAACAACAGAAAGAACATTCATTGCAACAATATGAAGCTCGGCATGCTCAAGAACTAACCGTGCAGTATATGTTCTATTTTTTACTTCAAGTTGCAAGTTATAAAAGGATTTATCTTCTACAACACCAGAAGGTTCAATCCCCAATAACACTTCTATATTCATAAAACTGAGAGAAGTAAAGTTGCTTTTTATGTGTTGTGACTTATTATGAGTTTACTTCTGCACAAACGTATCAATCTGCGCCTTCTGTAATTTCCCGCTATAATCAATATAGACTGTCTTCACTTCGCTGAATTCATCAATGCCAAGAATACCTGCTTCTCGTGTCCCATTCCCTGTTTTCTTCACACCACCAAAAGGCAAGTGGACTTCTGCGCCAATCGTGCTGGAATTAATGTAGGTAATGCCTGCATCAAGATGCTCAATAGCGAGAAACGCGTTCCGAATGTTTTGCGTATATAATGCGCTGCTTAATCCATACTCAATATTGTTCGCAATGCAAATCGCATCCGCAAGATCCGTGCACGTTAAAATGCTGAGTACTGGACCAAAAATCTCTTCTTGCGCAATACGCATAGACGGATGAACACGAGTAAAAAGAGTAGGTTCATGAAAATAACCTTGTTTATTAGAAATTCGTTTGCCACCAAAAAGAAGCGTTGCGCCTTCCTGCAATCCAATCGCAACATATTTTTCTGTTTTTTCAAGTGCAGCCTGATTGACAAGAGGACCAAAATTACAACGCATACCATCCCCTGCTTGTAATCCGCGAACCTGTTTTAATAAGAGATGTTCAAATTGTTTCTGAACTTTTTTATGGACAATAACTCTGCTTGCCGCAGTGCAGCGTTGTCCTGTTGTGCCAAATGCGCCCCAGAGAACTCCTTCAACAGCGAGAGGAAGATCCGCGTCATCCATGATGATAATCGCATTTTTGCCACCCAGTTCCAATCCAACTTTTTTTATACCAGCATGTGCAAGAACATGTGCGCCAACATCTTTTGAACCTGTAAAAGAAATCGCGCGAACATGCGGATGTGCGACAAGCGCATCGCCAACAACAGATCCATCACCTGTCACAACATTAACAACACCCTGAGGAATGCCTGCTTTTTCGAGGAGCTGAACATACGTAAGCGCGCAAAGTGGCGTATCACTCGACGGTTTGAGAACACAAGTATTTCCACAAATTAATGCAGCCATGATTTTCCATGCTGGAATTGCGATGGGAAAATTCCAAGGAGTGATTAAACCTACAACTCCGAGCGGTCTGCGAACAGTCATGCAAAATTTTTGCGGAAGTTCGCTTGGCGTCGTAGAACCAAAAAATCTTCTTCCTTCGCTGCCCATATACTCTGCAACATCAATCGCTTCTTGAATATCTGCAAGTCCCTCAATATACTGTTTACCCATTTCTCTCGTCACAAGAGCGCCAAGTTTTTTCTTCTCCGCACGAAGCAATGTTGCAACACGAAGAAGAATGTCTCCGCGCCGCGGAGCAGGAATTTCTCTCCACTGTGCAAACGCTTTTTGAGCAGCAGCAACTGCGAGAGCAACATCAGAAGAGGATCCTTCTTGAAAAATTCCAAGAACATCCTTTGGATTTGCGGGATTTTTACTGGTGAATGTCTTTTTCGACGAGGAATTTACCCATTTACCATTAATATATTGTTTGTATGATTGCACAAAAACACCTCTTGAAAGAAAAAAGAGTGAAACATGCATAAATATGTTTGGGTAATTATTCAAAATTTTTGAGAAAAATAAATTTTTGTTGCAAAAGTTTTGAAAAAAGAATAAAAAAACTTTTTGGAATTCGAAATGTTTATATATGAGATTGTCCATAAAAGAGAAATTAAAAAAAATTATTAAAAAAACAAAATGAGTGCGCAAAAAAAAACAAAAAAAATTCTGAAACAAATCAGCAGAGGAGATTATTACAGCGCAAGTTATAAAAAAATCAAATAATCAAAGAGAGGAAACTCTCTGAGAACATTTCGGAGCAAAGCTCCGTAATGCATTAGAAACCGATGGTTTCAAATGAAAAAAAGAGGTGTCAAAATGGCAGCAAAGAAAAAGAAAGCAGCAAAAAAGTCTGGAAGCAAAAAGAAAAAGAAGAAATAATGATATAACATGGAGTTAAGAAAACTTGACTCCATCTTTTTTTTCTTTTCGATTTCTTAATTCTATTTCTTCAATTAATACCCTTAGATAATACAACTTAACATGAACCGACATATTTATATACTAATTTCTTCAGAGAAAAACACTATGGCTAAATGTAAAGGAAAATGTATATCCATTGGTGCATTTGCACTCATCGCGCTCATCCTTCTATCGTCCTTCTCTATACTCACTGATGCAACTATAACAGGAGCAATTGCAGGAGAATCATACCGATTTGAACAGTGCCTAAAAAAATATGGAACAAACATTTACGGAAAATGGATGTATGATGAAATTCAAAAATGCAGAGAAGAAATAACCAGAATGCAAAAAGGAAAAGATAAAGCAGTCCCACGACTCTATTTAAGTGACGATCGATCGGAGTTCCAAAATGAGTAAATTCGATAAAAAGATCCATGCAGAAACAGTCACTGCTGGTTTTGCGATTCTCGCGTTTGCGTTTCTCTTTGTTATGACCGCAACAGAAGGCAAGTATTGGGGATCAAGCGAAATAGATGACTACATCATTAAAATTACAGAAGGCGAAGAACAATCTTATCTTGATTCTAAAACACCAACAGCGATGGTGATTAACAAGTTTAGCGGCAGCGACCCATTTCTGAAAAGAGATTGCAAGGCACGAGGAACGTGTCTAGAGCAAGATATATGCACTGTTGCAGAGCAGGGATATGTCATGAATCATGGCCGTATGGTTGCACGGGTCACCTACATGACTTGTGAACCTACAGAAGAAGAAGTAGATAGAAACGATGCAAGCGAACAAGCATACAGCACACAAAGTGATCCGTATTAGGAAGTTCTAGATTTCTCATTTGTTTCTTGGATGTTTGATAAATTTTGATTTAAAGTTTACTTCTCTTCGATATTTAATAAATTTTTAATTAACAATCTAATAAAACCCCATTGCACTAAAGTGCAATGGGTCCCCCTGACATTTTAAGCTGTTGGTGTGTGTATTTTTCAAACTACTAAGCAAATAGTCGCCAAATCTATACCAATAATCGCCTCACAGTCCTTTTGAATCCCCATGTATTTATTTTAATTTTCTAATAAGAATAGAGTAAAGAAAATAAATGGAACAAATAGAAAAAATAATGAGAAAAAACTAAAATCCAATCACGGCTTCCATCGAATCATTGTTCGTGGGAATGGAATTGCATCTTTAATATTCTCCAATCCACAAACCCATGCAATAACCCGTTCAACGCCCATCCCAAAACCACCGTGAGGGACAGAACCATAGCGTCGAGTATCTAAATAAAATTCATATTCTTTTGGATCTTCTCCTTGTGCAGTAAGTCTATCTTTGATTTTCTCAATATCCGCTTCCCGTTCAGAACCGCCAATAATTTCTCCATATCCTTCTGGCGCAATGAAATCAACACCAAGAACAACCTTTGGATTCTTTGGATCTTCTTTCATGTAAAATGCCTTAACAACTTTCGGATATCGAGTGACCACAATAGGCGTGTCATACAATTTACTAAGGACATCTTCTTCAATTGTGCGCAAATCTTTGCCCCACTCCACATCCATTCCTTGTTTTTTCAAAATGACAAGTGCGTCATCATACGTCATGCGTGGGAATGGTTTTTGTGTTGCAGGAATGAGTTTCTGCGGATCTCGTTCAAGAATCTTCAATTCTGCTTGATTTTGATCAAGAACTTTTTTGACAATGTGTTTTAACACTCCTTCCCCATGATCAATGATTTGATCGAATGACGCCCATGCTTCTTCCATTTCTGCGTGCCAATATTCAGTTAAGTGTCTGCTTGTTTTCGATTTCTCTGCACGGAAACTTGGAGAAATAGTATAGATTTTTTCAAGAGCGAATATTGCAGGTTCAGCATACAGCTGCCAGCTTTGTGATAAAAAGACTCCCTTTTGTTTAAAATAATCCACTTCAAATAGTGTGCTCCCCCCTTCGCATTGAATAGCCTGAAAAATAGGTGAATGATATTCATAAAATCCTTTCATGCGAAAGTATTCGTCAATCGCTCCAAAAACAGTGCTTCTGATTTTGAGAACAGCAGTCATTTTTCTGCTGCGAAGCCATAAATGTCTATTATCAGCCAGAAACTCAACGCTTTGATCTTTGTTGATAGGGAAAGAATCTGAGGAACCAACAACTGTAAAATCTTTAACAGCAATTTCATAACCAGTTGGCGCGCGCTCATCTTTTTTAATAGTCCCATGGATTTCCATGGATGTTTCCATTTGAACTTTGTCAGCAGAAGTAAATTTCTGTTCGCCAACAACATCTTTTTCAATGACACATTGAATAATGTTGGAAGCGTCTCGCAAGGTAATAAATTTCAGTTTGTTGCTTCCTCGTTCTCGATAAACCCAACCGCGAATAGAAACATCGCCGCTGCCGTGGTTCATTGCGTCCTGAATACTAAGAAATGACTTTGTTTGTTTTGTGTTTGTCATAGAAAAAAGAAAGTTTTGAGGAATTTATAAATATTGTTACACAATATCTTTTTTCTACCTCAGGAAGCTATTTCTCAAGTTCATCAAGAGATTTTTTGCTATATATTCTGGGACAAAACCAGTAACCGATCCATAATGTTCAATAGTATTACCATGATAATATGCACCGAATCCTAGTTTAGACCCACTAAAACTAAAAATAGGGGAAAACAAAAACCTCTCTGAACGATCCGGATCATATATATCACCTAATACATACACATATAACTGATGAAAACGAGTAAATCGTTCTGGATGCGTAAGAAGCATACAACCAATTGCGAATGTACCCAGACCAAATTCGAAATCTGATAATGTTTCTCTTGTACGGCGAAATGAACGACCGCGATGATTATATCCAAACTGTGCAGGAATAGTAAGAACATCACCTCCCTGTCCTCTTCGAATCATATCTTCTAATATAACTGTTTTTTGATCTTGACAAAGATAGCCTCCACTAATTTTTCCTTCACGATGATTATCAAAGATTCTTGTGGATGCAATATGATCCAGAACAGTTAAAACAGCAGCATCATAGCTTGTTGCTACCTTTTCCCAGCGCGGTATGACAAACCAGCCTTCTGCTTCATGAGGGAGTTCTCCTAGAATTTCCGCAGAAGAATAATCAAGATGTGGGAAAAAATGTTGAAGCCGTCTCACCTGCTGAGCAATAGTTCGTACTTTGTACTCCACAGGATAATCATATGTTGAGAGTACTTCTTCTTCTCCATAACAGCTTTTTGTTGTTGTCTCTAATGCTTCCATGTAATCGCCCTATTGCTGCTATAAGCTGATCAATTCTTAATAAATATTTATGTAGTTATAATTATTACTACAACCATAGAAACTAGAGAATCTTTACAATGCCATTTATCGCATCCACTTCAACCTTCTGTCCAGTCTTCAAAACCCGTGTAGCTGTTTGTGTCCCAATAATGCAAGGAATCCCTAATTCGCGAGAAACAATTGCAGCATGAGAAGTAATTCCCCCTTCATCAGTCACGATTGCAGCAGCTTTTTCCATAATCGGCAAAAATTCTGGTCGTGTCATTGCAGAAACAAGAATATCTCCTTTCTGAAAATTACCAAATTCAGAAACCTTGTTGATGACGCGAACAATACCAGTTGCTTTTCCAGAAGATGCAACCATACCTTTCAGTTCAGAAGACAAAGAGAGTTTTGATTCAAGAAAAGCACGAAGCTGTGCTGCCTCTTGATTGGTAAAAAGGACAGTATCATGTATGTCAGTCATCACATACACAACCTCTGTTCGTTCTTGAAGTTCTTTGAGAAACTGTTTTCGATCAGTGGAAAGCCGAGAAATTTCCCAATATGCCATCCGTTCAAACAGAACTGGATCGCGATCAATTTTTTTCGCAAATGCATGACAAAGGAGTTTGACCCACATAACCAAAATGCATTGTTTTTCTTTACGAATATCACGAAGCAGAGTAAGTTTCTGAAAGAACGCACAGATATTTTGGACAGGAGATGGCGCGTCACGAAGAAGCTGATCACGCTTTTTGACCTGCGCAGCAAAAGAGAATTCAATATGATGAATTTCATCCTGAATTTTTTCCTTTGATGATTGAGATAGAAGCTTTTGCAATTCTCCCAAAAAAAATTGTGCGCCTAAATAATGAATATGTGCATAATTATTTTTACACCAGTAAAAGTGTTGTTCATGAGAAACAAGAAGTTTCTGGATATAAGAAGGAAGTTCAGCTACTTTTTTTGCAGAAAGAACAATCCTTTCATCCTTTTTGTTCAAAATAGCGTGAGCAAGATGAAGGAATGCAAGCTTTTCACGTTGTGAGTAAGACATTTCAGAAGGAGTAGTAAGAAGACTCATCTCAGAAAACAATGAAGGAGCATGTTTTTTAATTTCAGCTTCCAGAAATTGCGATCCTTCTGCGTCAAAGGCATCAATAAAAATAAGAGGACACCACTGTTCCGCTCCTTGCTCAGAGAGTGTCTGAAGATGCTCGAGAAGTTCTTTTTCAGATAATTTTGAAAAATCAAGTGTCTGAAGAAGAGAGATAGTCTTGTGCATAGGCGTATAAGATTTCATCCAGGTTTGTTCAATAAAGTCAACAAACTTCGAATCTTTTTTTTGTTTATCAAGGAAAAACAGTGCAAGTTCACGCATTCCTTCCATAGAAATGTAGTTGGTCAGATAATTATTTTTGACATGCGCAACCCAGAAAGGGAAGTGAGTACCATAATATTTCTGCATTACCAAAAGAGAAGTCATAGGAAAGCTCACATTGATAGGCGTTGCTTCTCCTGCTTGAAGGTACAACATTTTTCCCTGCGCTTCTTTAAGAATAATTTCTGGCTTGATCATGAAAATATCATCTCATTATTTGTTATAAATGTTTTTGAAAAAAATAGAGCAATTCCCTAAAATCAGGAAGAGAAGCATCCGCAAGTAAAGAAGAACCACGAACAAGAATTGTTTTCATCCCAACACTTTTCGCAGGAATAATATCTTTTTGTTCACTATCACCAACAAAAATAATCTGTTCAGCAGGAACACCACAAAGCTGGACAATTTTCTCAAAACCTTCTGGATCTGGTTTTCCATTTTTGACATCATCGCCAGACAGCAACGTAAAGTTAGAAGGATCTAAACCAAGCAATGCTAAAATTTTAACAAAAGGATCTCGAGGAAGCGACGTATAAACACCAAGACTAATTTTTTTCTGCTTCAGGAGAGAAATAACTTTCTGAATATCTTCATCTTGAGAAACATAGTTTTGAAAAGGAAATTGGGTTGCAAATGCTTCTGCGTAGAATTTCTTTGACTTTCCTAATGCGACAAAGATTAATGATTTTCTTTTATGTTCTTTAAACAACGCATCAAATTCTTTTTTAGTATCAGCTGTTCTCTGTTTTCCTGTTTCCTGAAGATAGAGCTGATACGCGAAATCTTCAACAGCAGCGTCGTATGCTGGATTTTTTAGTAACGTTCCTTCAAGATCGAACCAGATGTGCGTTATATTTCTAAGCATTTTTCATCACAAATATCGCGGTACTCTTTGATCACGATAAAAAACCATAACATCTGTCAAAGAAGGAGAAAGAACTGCAGTATGCTCTGGATTTTTTCCAAAAGAGTATTGCATGTGTTCAGGATATCTACGAACAACAGTGATCCCTTGCAAAGGAGCAAGTTCAGTAAGTGCAGCGTCAGGCTCTAAATGTTGTTGTAACCCACCAATATTTGGATCTTGACCTACTAATACTATTACATGGGAAGGATCTTGTTGTTTTATTTCAGGATGAGAACGTCCAATGATATGATAAATAACCGCAGCAAGATACGATTGTGCACCGTAAAGCATGAGTGCACGTTCAGCAGAATCAACATTTTCTGTACCTGTTGCAAGCATATGATAACATTGTTCCATTGCTTCTGGCCGAGTAATTGTGCCTGCTCTATATTCATCTAGAATACGCTGAGGAACTCGTTGTTGTAACCGCTCTTCAAGCCCAGGAACAAACTGTTGTTTCTCAAAAGAATCAGAACGAAATAGAGCATTTGCTACAGCATAATCTAAACCAGCATATCCTGCATGAATATACCAGCCAGTATCGTGGCTTCGGTCAACAGCTTCTCCAAGAGCATCTGTAGAACAATAAACCTCAAGTGTCGAAGCAGTTCGCAATTGAGCACCATATACAAGCGCATCACGTCTTCCTTTTTCAGTCAATTGATTAGGATCAACCGCCGCAGTGCTCTTATTTTTCTCCCCATGTCGAATTAAATGCACTGTTCGCTGTCCTGTTGTAGTCTCTGTTGTCATCATTATCCCCTGTAACCTCTGTTTTTACCATATAATTATACCTTAACTTATATAGGTTTGCTGTAATAAATACAACTACAAAAAGATCCAAAGCAAAAGAGCAACAAGCGCAGAAAGAGAGACAAAAAAGAAGGTATTGTCCTCTAAAACGGGTTGTTTTTTCTTTTGTTCTTTTTCCTGAAGTGTTTCCAAATACGCACCATATGCTTCATTTCCAACCATAGAAACAATAAAGAACAAAGAACTATATGAAATATTGTAGTAATAAGTATAACTACACTACTTCTTCGCAAACTTCCACATAAAGTCAAAATAATTTTTGTACGCTTCTGCAATCTCTTTGTTCCTAATAGCAATAACACGTGGCATATCCGCTGCAAGCAAGATCAAAACAACATTCCCACAAATATCAACAGTCGCAGGAGTCTTGAAAGAATCAGGCAAATAACGAATCTCAAACAGTTTCTCCTGCATTTTTTCTTTTTCAGCACGAACAGATTCATAATAAAGTGCTTTACATTTAACACCTTGTGCAAGTCTATCAGCATTAAATCGTTCATGCCTATGCTTCAAGGACTTTCGTAAAAGTCCTGTCCCACCAAGACCATAAATAACAGGCGCTTTCTCATCAAGCATCATGTAATACGCAGTAATAACCCCTTCAGGACCAGTAAAATAAAAAACCTCTTCCTGCCGTTTCTTAATATTATAAAGCCCAGAAAGTTCCGGAAGAATCTGATTGACAATTTCCTCTTTTTGCTCGATAAAACGAAGAAGATTTTGAGGATCACCAACACTGTAAATGGTTTTTGCTCCTTTTTTGAGAGAACTCACGAGCCCTTTATTAGCAAGCTTATCAATAATCTCATAGGTATTGACGCGATGCACACCAGATTCCTTGGTAATATCACTAGTTGTGCCACTTCCCAACTTCACAAGAGCAAGGTAGACCTTTGCCTCATTAGTCGAAAAACCAAGTTCCATTAATTTTCCTAGCATTGTAGTAACAACTATAACAGCAAGAATATATATACATTTCGCTTCACATAAATGAAGAAAGGTGTAGGACTACAAAAATGAAACTCTATCATAATCTGCCAAAAGACAAAAAAGATGCACTGCTCAGAAAGCGCTGGTATTTCCAGGGTTTTAACGGAACACCCGCCCCACTAAGCGGACCAACAATTGGAAATATCAAAGAAGGGCATGAAGTACTTGGCTATGGATACACAGTAATTCTTGAATACTACGAAGGAGATAAATGTTATTATCTCTATGATTGGAATGATCTTGAAGAAGGACTAAAAAATATTCTAAAAAAAGTCAAAGAAGACAAGATGTATCTGAACTGGCTTCTAAAGAAAGATGAAGAGCTTCGAAAAGCGCATGAAAAATTCATAAAAAGACTGGAAAAGACAAGCATCGAAACACTCGGATTTCAAGAGGCAATAAAGCTGTATCAGGAGTTCAGTGCATCCTACAGAAAAGCAATCGCGATCTCACTGATCATTGAGTGTTTCACCTATCCAACAGAAGATCTTATTCGAAACACAATAACAGACGAGCTCACCAAGAAAGGAAAGAAAGAGCTTGTCGAGAGAGCAATTCCTCTTTTGACAGGAGCACTACATCCTTCATTTATTGGCAAACATACGCTCGTACTACTCCATCTCGCAGAAGAAGTGAAGGAAAAAGGATGGAAAGAAATCTTCCTCCAAAAAAGTGCACATGAAATTGCAAAGACATTGGAACAAAGCGCTGAAGGAAAAAATATTCTCAAAAAAATCCAAGAATATCAGCAGAAAATGTTTTGGATGAACAATGCCTACGCAGGGGCAAAAATTCTGCCAATAGAACATTTTGTCGAAGAAGTAAAACACACAGTAGAAAAACACAATAATCCCGCAAAGGATGCGCAAGAACAAGAAGAGCACTTTAGAACAATTGAACAAACAAAAAAAGAATTCATCGAAGAACAGAATCTGAGTCAGGAACTCAAAACATTGATCGAAATAAATGACACTATGGGAATTATCCATGACGTACGAAAAGAAGTCATTACACATACAAATCATTTTATTGATCTTTTCCTTGCAAGATTAGGAAAAGAACTTCATATCTCTCTAGAAGAAATGCGCTACGTTTCTCATTATGAAGTAGAAGAAGCAATCCTAAAAGCACTCACAAGAGCAGAGCTTCAAGAAAGAAAACGAAAGAGTGTCTTTATCACAGAAAAAGGGGAAACACAATATCTCTTGACAGGAAAAGAAGCAGAAGAAATGATCACTGCGCTAACACAGGAACACAGTCATGAAGCAGAAGAAATATTGAAAGGCCACTGTGCATCACAAGGCCATGCAATCGGCATTGTCAAAGTCTGTCGTGGGATGGAAGAAGTTGCAAAGTTCCAAGAAGGACAAATTCTTGTTGCATGCATGACACAACCAGAGTTTGTTCCTGCAATGAAAAAAGCAATTGCGATTGTCACTGATGAAGGCGGCCTTACCTGTCACGCTGCAATTATTAGCAGAGAGTTAAAGAAACCCTGCATCATCTCGACAAAGAAAGCAACGAGAGTACTGAAAGACGGCATGAAGGTTGAGGTAAACGCAACTGAAGGATATGTGAAAGTCATAAAAGATAGGGAATGAGAATATGAGTAAAGAAAAAGCACTAGAAGCACTCAAAGACTACCATTTATACAACTGTTATGAGAATAAAGCAAATGTATTTGGAATGTTCTTGGCTTTTAACGCACGAACAGGCACTGTACAAAAATCACTGGGAACAACGTATAAACCAATTGTCACCATTGGGAAAAAAAGAAATTTTCCAATGTATATGAATCATGAAGACTGCTTAAGGATTGCAAATGTTATTCTAAAGAAACTACAAGAAGAATCAGCATGGTTTGAAACTGCAATGAGAGAAATGTATATTCAAGCAGCAACACTTATTGAGTTCAGCAGAAACCTAAAAAATACAAACTACAAAACAAAAAGTCAGACCAAACTTCTCACATTATATCAAGAATATTGCAATTTATTCAAAGAGATGCGCGTTTATAGTTCAATTCCTATGATGCTAGAACATGATACCCCTGTCTTAAGCAATCTCTTAAAAGAAAAATTAAAACAGCATATCGGAAATGAAAACATAAATGACGTATTTAGCGCACTGAGCACTCCCGCAAAAAGTTCGTATCTGCTTCAGGAAGAAATAGAGCGGTTGAAAATAGCAGCAAAACATACAGAAGGGAAAGACATTCAACAAGAAATAAAGCAACACACGAAAAAGTGGAACTGGAAAGAGTATATGTTTGAAGGAATACCTCTTTCAGAAGCAGATTTTCTCAGACAAATAGAAGAAGACCTACAACAACATAAAGATCCTGCAAAGAGAATAGAAGAGATTGAAAAAAAGCAAAGCATTGTTTTAGAAAAACAAGCAGCATACATAAAAAAGTACTGTCTCGCTAAGGAAACACAAAACATTGCAAAAATAGCACAAGAGATTGTTTATGTGAAATATTTCAGAAAAGGAATTTTTGCAGAATCGTATTATTGTGTGGAGTTCTTACTCACAGAAATAGGAAAACAGCTTGGTATGACCCTCGATGATGTACGAGCAATGTTTGATTGGGAAGTGGAAGAAGCATTGACCGAAGGAATAACAAAAGAAAAAATCCAGGAAATAAAGAGCAGACAGGAGTTTTGTGCATTTGTAAGTTATGAAGGAAAGTGTTATCCATTAAGCGAAGAGGAAGCGACAAAAATAACAAAAGAAAACATAAAAGAAGAAACACCAATCACAGACCTAAAAGGTCAAGTTGCGTGTAGCGGAAATGTACGAGGAGAAGTGTGTATAGTAAATACAGTAGAAGATATGGAGAAGATGAAAGAAGGAATGATCCTTACATCAGTAATGACACACCCTAATCTATTCTCAGCAATGAAAGGTGCAGGAGGAATAATTACTGATATTGGTGGTCTCAGCTGCCACGCTGCAATTGTCGCAAGAGAATTACAAATCCCTTGTATTGTAGGAACAAAGCAAGCAAGCAAAATACTACAAGATGGAATGCAAGTAGAGTTAGATACAAGCACAGGAACCATTAAAATTATAAACTAAGACAAGAACACAAAAGAACATGAAACAAACAAAACACATCCTCTGGTTCGAAGAAGTCAACAAACATGATACGCCTATTGTCGGCGGCAAAGGATCATCGCTGGGAGAAATGTCCAGTGTCATGCCTGTCCCAAATGGCTTCTGCATTAGTGTTGCTGCGTACAAAGAAGTGCTGAAGCAACATCAAGACGAATTCTTAAAAATAATGGAAAAAAGAGATATCGAAAACATCGAAGAGCTTGAAGCAGTTGCAAATATTATCAAATCAAAAGTTCTCGATGTCACGATTCCTTTAGAGATGGAAAACGCAATCCGTGTCAACTATGAGAAATTAGGAGGCAAAGTAGCAGTGCGATCAAGCGCAACAAGTGAAGATTTAGAAGAAGCAAGTTTCGCAGGTCAACAAGATACATTCCTAAACATTGAAGGGCAGGAAGATGTCCTTGCTGCAGTGAAGAAATGCTGGGCATCACTCTTTAATGCACGAGCAATTATGTATCGAGAAAAAAATAATTTTCCACATGAAAAGGCGTTTCTTGCAGTGGTCATTCAGAAGATGGTCAACGCAGATACAGCAGGAGTCATGTTTACGATGAATCCTATAAATAAATCGTATGATGAAATGATTATTGAAGCATGTTTTGGTTTGGGAGAAAAATTAGTCAGTGGAGAAATTACGCCAGACACCTTTATTCTGAACAAAAAAGAAGAAACAGTAAAAGAACAATATCTTAACTTTGAAAAACAAACATTAAACGAAGAACAGCTAAAAGAACTCATCAGTGTAGGAAAAAAGATAGAGCAGCATTACAAAAAACCTATGGACATTGAGTGGGCAATTGAGGATGGAAAAGTACATGTGTTACAAGCAAGACCAATTACAACTCTAAAATAAAAATGGAATAAAAGAAATCATGATAAAACTCATCATCTTCGACCTTGGCGGAATTCTTGTTGAAAATTATGATATTCCGTTTTTTGAAGCGATAGCACATGCAACAGGAAAATCGCGAGAAGATACTGAAGAAAAGATAAAGCCATTCATGCAGAAATCAGAAAGAGCAGAAATAACAGAATATGAATTTATGAAACAATTTCTAAAAGAAATGAATTGCAAGGAAAAGCCAGAGAAATTCTTGGAAATAAGGCGAAAAGCAACAAAAGAAGCTGTAGGAGTAAGAGACCTCATTTTGAAACTAAAAAAACACTACAAAGTCGCGTTTGCAACAAATAATGCAGAAGAAGAATTTACATATAATAACAAAGTCATGCACTTTGACAAGTTATTTGACTGGGGCATTGCGTCGTATCAAGCTCATGCGAGGAAAACAGAACCAAAGATGTTTGAGATAATTCTGAAACACTTCAATGGAAAACCTGAAGAAACAGTATTCATTGATGACAGTGTTACAAATCTGAAAGCACCGCAGGAATTGGGGATTAAGACAATTCATTTTGCTTCTTTGGAACAGCTGAAAGATGAACTGAGAAAAAGAGCAATTAATTTCTAAGAGTGTAAAAAACAACAATGGCCAGACGAAGCAAACCACAATCCATTACAAAGTAAGGGATTGTGGTTTGCGAAGTAGGGCAAGCTTTTTGGCGTTAGGGTTTTCTAAAAGCCAAAAAGTTGACCGTCTGTGCCATTATTGTTGTTTTTTAGAAATGTAAGAGAAAGATTATAAATAAAATGAAATAAATTCTCCTTAATGAACACCAACTTCAAAATAATCGCAGAAGATGACAAAACCGGAGCACGAATTACCAGATGGAAAACCGCGCATGGCACAGTCGAAACACCGCTCTTCATGCCTGTTGCCACAAAAATGGCAGTCAAACATTTAACAAGTTCTGATCTCAAAGAAATCGGCATTCAAGCAGTCATCGCAAACTCACTTGTGATTGAACTCAGCAGAGGATCAATATACATAGAAAAGCGCGGTGGCATCCACAAGATGATGAACTACGACGGCACTATTTTCACAGACTCTGGTGGCTTCCAGATGATCAGAGAAAGTTTCTACGAAAAAACAACACCAAAAGGAGTCGTATTCAGAGATCCATTAAACCAGAAGAAATCATTTCTTGCAACACCAGAATGGGTAATGCATGTGCAAGGAAGAATTGGCAGCGATGTTGCAATGATTCTTGACGATCATAACGCCCACACACATACCAAAGAAAAGCATGCAGAAGCAGTGCAGCAAACCTATAATTGGGGAAAGCAGTGTCTTACTGCAAGAATAAATCCAAAACAATTATTGTTTGGCATTATTCAGGGAGGAAGTTATCTTGATTTGAGAAAAAAGAGCGCAAGACTGATGGAATCCGTAGGTTTTGACGGCATGGCGTTAGGAGGGCTTGCAACAGGAGAACCAATTCCTGTCATGAAAAAAGTTGTAAACACAGTCACAAAAATCATCAAAAAAGAGCAACCGAGATACCTCATGGGACTAGGAAGTCCTGTAGAAATGATCAACACAATAGGCATGGGAATTGACTGTTTCGACAGCACATATCCAACGCAAAATGCACGCCATAACACATTATTCACCATGAATGGAAAAATAGACATTGCAAAAGGAAGATACATTCATGATGATACGCCAATAGAAGAAGATTGTGATTGTTACACCTGCACCAATTACACAAAAGCATATGTTTGCCATCTTGCAAAAAGCGAAGAACCTATTGCTATGCGCCTAAAAACATATCATAATATTTTCTTTATGAAACGCTTGATGAATGAAGCAAAGAGTGCAATTAAAGAAAATAGATTTCAGAAATTTGAGAAAGAGTTTGCGAAAAGTTTTGGAAAAAAGAAAGCACAGCCAGAGAAAAAAGAAAGTAAACAAAAGAATGTGAGTTTGGTGTGAAAAAAGTTATAAAAGAAATAGAATTCTCAATAATAAAATGAAAGAAATCCAACATATCTTTGTGCGTGATTTTAACCAGTGGTCTAATCAATTAGTTAAAGAAACGTTTGCAAAAGAGATTCCTGCACTTTGGGGGAAAGGATTAAACGACCAGATGGTTCATTTCAATGGAAAAACATATACGTGGTATAGGTATAAAGATGAAAATGCAGAACTGAGAAGATTTGTGACGCATAAAAGCACGCAGGATAAGATATTCAGCGAAGAGCTCCACTTAATGTTTAGAAAAAATGTCGATGCGTTCAGAGAAGCAATAAACGTCAATCCAAATCTTGTTAAAGATATTTATTCACACATTCAAAAATTAAAAACACTTTTCAGAAAAGTATATGTGTTATATCCTATTGGAGTCTTTTTACCAGGAGCATGGCGTGAAGATTTCTTAAAAATAAATGGAAAAGAAGGAGAAACAGTGCTTCCACGTCTTATGGAAAGCAGAATTCATAGTGAAGGATGCATAAAAGAAAATGATAACTTCATGCGCGAACTTTTAGGACCTATTTTAGAAAGAAATAAAATACCAAAAGAATATGTAAAAATTCTAACTGTTGAAGAAATTGATGCGCTTGCAAAAGGAAATATCCCTGACAAGAAAGAATTAGATAAACGTTTCAAAGGATTTTTTTATATCAATGGAATAATAAATCCAACACAAGATCTAAAACAATTCCTTAGAGAACACAAATTATTTCTCCCTGAAGAAAAGCAGGAAAGCACCTTAAAAGGAATGACTGCATGCAAAGGAGTTGCAAGAGGAAAAGTAGGAGTAATCTTTAATTCAGAACAAGTGAAAGATTTTGATGCGGACATACTTATAACCCCAATGACTGCACCTGATTTCTTACCTGCAATAGAAAAAGCAAAAGCAATTGTCACAGATGAAGGTGGATTGACAAGTCATATTGCGATTGTAGCTCGTGAACTGCAAAAACCATGTATTATGAGCACAAGAATAGCAACAAAAGTATTCAAAGATGGTGACATGGTAGAAGTTGATGCGGATAATGGAATAGTAAGAAAGTTGTAAAGACTGTATAAAAAACGACAAGATAAAGTGATAACCATGACACAAACCGACGACAGAGATATACTGAAAGCATTTGATAATTTAGAAAGAAAAGTAAGAAGAGAACAGATTGAGAATGTAGCAACAATTATTAGAGAAGCATATCCTAACACATGGAGAACACAAGTTGAGGTGCTTCTGAAGTTATACAATCCTCTTCTAGAACAGCAAGCATTTGAAATTGCGTATCGTGGAGCATTTGCACTTCCAAAAAGTTCTTTTAATAGCGGCCAACAGGTAAAAAGTGATCTCTCAGAAGAACATAAAGCAGCATATTGTGCAACAGTAGAACAAAAGCTTCGTGAATATGCTGCACTTCTCCAAAGAAATAAAGCAGCAAACAAATCATATCAGATTCCACAATTCACAGAAGAGAAAGCAGTAGAGATTGCACAAGAGGCATTTGAGGAATCGTTTAAGAAAACAAGAGACTCGTATAAAACAAAATAATAACAGATTTATTTTTCAGAAAGATAACAAAGCAAAGACATCGCTGAATAAACACGAAATTCTGCCTGATCAAAAATGATCGATTGTGGAGAATAAAAAACTTCTTTTGAAATTTCTCTTCCATGATGTGCTGGAAGTGCATGCATAATAGAAAGAGACCTTTTTGCATGTTTCAAAAAAGCTGCATCTACCTTATATGTTCCCATCTTCTTTTGCAAATAATATTTTGTAGGCTCCCACCACTCATCAACATACAAGATATCTGCTTCTTTCATGACCGGGTGAATCTCTTTAGTAATGCTAAGCTTGCCTTTATACTTTTTTATGAGTTCTTTTGTGACTTTATGGAAATCTTTATTTTTACCAACAAATGTTCCAGTAGGGGTAATCAGTGTAATTTGGCCACCAAGAAGCAAGACAGCATAAACAAATGATTCCATGACACCGCTCCCTGCAGTTGAACAAACACCAACATAATGAAGATTTGTTGTTCCTTTTTTCCATGCAATAACAGAAAGATCGGCAAGAGCTTGACTGGGATGACCTACTTGACAGAATCCATTAATAAAAGGAGGAAAATCTTTTCTAATCAAAACATGAAGAAGCTCTTGTGAATAGTCACGAACAACATAACAATCAACCATCCTATCAAGACTTTCAATAATATCTTCATATACCTCTCTCTTTGTTCCATCATTTTCATGTGTCACACTTTGCGTGGTGATAAAATAAGTATCACCTCCAAGGAGATGTGTTGCAGATTCAAAAGAAATACGAGTACGAAGAGAAGAACTATCAAAGAGCAAACAAACACGTTTTCCGTTGAGAGCATGCTTTTTTCGGTGAATATTTTTCTTAAATGCAAGAGCTTCTTCTATCCGCTGTTTCAACTCTTTTTGAGAAAAATCAGTAATTTCAAGAATATTTTTATGAAGCATTAAAAAAATTTAACAAAACAACTATTTAATCCTTCCTAAACCCAATCTTCAACTCGTCCAACTGTTTCTGATCAATTACATTCGGACAGCCATCCATAGGACATTGTGCTTGTTTATTTTTTGGAAACGCAATAACTTCACGAATATCAGTCAATTTCAATAACATCGCAACCATTCGATCTAACCCAATTCCAATACCCCCATGCGGAGGAGCGCCATACTTAAATGCTTCAAGGAGAAATCCAAACCGTTGTTGTGCACGTTCTTTTGGATAACCCACGACTCTCATAACTCTCTCCTGAATTTCAGGTCTGTTGATACGCAAACTGCCAGAAGCCATTTCCATGCCATTCAGGACTAAATCATACTGGTGGCAATACACTTTTCCAGGATCGGATTCAAGAATATCAAGGTGTTCTTGTTTTGGCATGCAAAACATGTGATGCGCAGGTTCCCACATTTGCTCTTGGTCATTCCAATCAAAAAGAGGGAAATCCACAATCCAACAAAAGGAATATTTGCTTGTATCAATAAGACCAAGCTGACTCCCAAGAGTATTACGAACCTTACTCAAAACATCATGAACAATTTTGGGTTTATCTGCACAGAAAAACAATAAGTCCCCTGGTTTTGCTTCTAATTTTTCAAGGAGCAAATCCTGAATTTGTTTGCTTAAAAACTTTGCAATACCTGAGTCAAATCCAGTAGGAGTAACCTTCACATACGCGAGTCCTTTTGCACCATTGTCTGTTGCAAGTTTAATATAAGCGTCAATGTCTTTTCTAGAGAATTTTTCTCCGCATTGTTCTGCGTTGATTGCTTTGACAATACCGCCAGATTCAATAATTGTTTTGAAAACACCAAACTCAGAATGCTTCACAATGTCTGTCACAGTACGAAGTTCTAAACCAAAGCGAATGTCTGGTTTGTCAATACCATACCGTTCCATTGCATCGACATGAGCAATACGAGGGAAAGGAGTATGAATATCAATGTGTGCTGCTTTTTTGAAAGAAAATTTCAACATTCCTTCTGCAAGTGCATGGATATCTTTTTCTTCAACAAAACTCATTTCAATATCAATTTGTGTATGTTCTGGCTGCCGATCTGCGCGCAAATCTTCATCACGCAAGCAGCGAGCTAGTTGAAAATAACGATCCATCCCAGAAACCATTAAAATTTGTTTGTACAACTGTGGACTTTGAGGCAACGCATAAAATTGTCCAGGATGCACTCTACTCGGCACAACATAATCACGCGCGCCTTCTGGCGTTGATTTCATAAGTATAGGCGTCTCAATCTCTACAAAATGTTGTGAAGTCATGTATTCGCGAACTGCCTGAGTAAACTTGTGACGCATCATTAAATTATTCTGCATTGTCGGTCTGCGTAAATCTAAGTAGCGATATTTCAAACGCATTTCTTCTGACGCAGGATTTTTATCATCAAGCTCCATAGGAAGAACATCGGATTTTGCAAGAACAGTAAGTGTATCAGCAAGTACTTCTACTTCACCAGTAGGAAGATTTGGATTGACTAATCCATCGCCGCGATAGCGAACGTTGCCAGAAATTTGAACAACGTCTTCTCTTCGTAATTGTAATGCTTGATCACAAATAGTTTTATTATGTTTTTCATCAAAGACAACTTGCGTAATGCCGTATCTATCGCGAAGCCAGAGAAAGCTGATGCCGCCGTGAGTTCTGACTGTTTCCATCCAGCCGCAGAGCTGGACATGTTTGCCTTTTTCTGTGAGACGTAATTCTCCACAGGTATGTGTTCGTAGCATAACAGAAAGAAATGAAGAAGAGATTTATAAAAGTAATTATTGTGTTTCGCTATTTCCCTGTTTCTTTGCGCATGAAACGTATCCAACAGGCAAAGAAGTTTTTTGAATAGTCGGAACAAGAAACCCTTGCGCATCAATGGCTGCAACGTACGAAAATGCACCCATATTATTATTTCTGTCAATAGCGACAAAAGTGACATCAGTAAGAGTACCATACCGCAAAGGAGAAGAACTAAACACCGCAGTGTCAAGATTTTCCTCTATTTTTGTAATTGCAACATTGTAATCTTTTTCATCTTTGGTAAAAACAAGACAGGCACGCATCCCTGGAGCAAAGTCATCTGTCACTTTCCATTGCCATGATGTTTCTCGTCCTCTCTCCAGTGCAATAGAAGAAGGTGCAACAATACTTTGCAGAGGAAATGGTTTATCAGAAATATAGCCAAACGATTCTTCATCAATGATTGCATCAACAGTGTAGTATGTTCTTTTTGCAAGTAATTTATTATCAAGCATAAAAGAAATTTCTAAAGTATCAGCTCTGTTTGCAGCGCCAGGAGGAAGGTAAAAGCAAAGCGGCTGTTGTCCAGTAGAAACTTCAAGCGCGTATTTGTTTGCTTCTTCATAAGAAGAACCTAAGGGAATAGCAACATCACCCAAAAGATCTTTATCTGCTTGAGAATGCATAAATGCTTTTACGGATTTTACATCAACAGCAACAGTTGGCATAAAACAAAGTTCATAAGTATGCCAATATCCTGTTGTCCCAATGCTTGCCACTTGACGATCCTGCAATGTTTTGATAGCAATGCTTTCTGGATCATCAGGATTCATTTTTTCCATGTCGTAAACATCGGCAATAGCCATGCCGCTTGTGCGAACAAGCATTTTTGGTTCAAGCCAAGTTCCATTTTCGACAAATGGTTTTGGTTTTGCTGCATATGCAGTTGCTGTTAATGATGCGACTAAAGTTGATATCATTTTATTCACCTTATTCATTTCTTTGTTTTTGTTTGCAGAATTTTTCTCCAGTTCTTTGGTTCAGCACTTCTTCACCAAACTCTTGTCCAAGTGCCAACGATGAAAATGTCTGTACTATCTCTGTTCCATTCTCATACGCTGTCCACGTTGCACCACTATTGCAGGCAACATGCTTTAATGTATAATCATCCTTCGTGAAAGCAGTGTATGCTCCAGTCGCTATTGTTTCAAGCACGAACGGCTGATGGCCCCATTGATTCCATGCAAAAGAAGCAATCCCCCACAATGCAGGAGATTTATTTTCTTCTATGACACACTCCAGTCGGTAACCAGGCAATTCTTGATGGAATGCTATAAGAGAAGCATTGGATGAAAAAAAATCTTCAGAGCAAATTTCTCTGTAAACATGCTGTTGAGTAGTGGAATAGAGCTTGACATTATCTGCTGATGGAAGATAGGTCACTGCAAATCTTGCAGAAACAGGAAATTGTTTGAGTTGCTCTTCACCAAGCGTTATCTGAATATTGCTCTTTCCTGATTCAGTGAGTTCACTCATAAAAATAATAACCAAAATGTTTAACTGTTCTCTGATTAAATCAGCTTGCTGTTCTGTGTATCCAACAAGCGTCACATCTGTTCTTAAAGAACCCTGCGCAGCATCAAATGAAGCCTCATAAAAAAGATTTTCAGGTGCAAAAGGTTTCAGCACAGACTCAAGCCCTTCAACGCCAGGAAATGTTGGCTTTTTTCGATAAGAATATTCTTTTGCAACATCAGCAAACCCAAGTACAGTTGTAGTTAAAAAGTATCCTGGTTGTTCTTCCTGGACAACAACTGGTACTGTTGACTGTGCTGCCTGCTGTTGTTGATATTCTTTATTTTCGCGAACAACGTTTCGCATTTCTTGAATCTCATTTTCTGAAAGTGCCGTGATAACCTTTTGGTGAGGTATCCAATCATCAGAAAGCAAACCAATAATAGAAGGACATGCTAAAGAATGAGTATATTGTTTTTGTTTTGGAGCAAAAACAATATCTTCCTTTCGTTGTGCTTCGCAAAATACCTCGTCATCGGAAAGAGAATAACAAAGAAGAGTAAATCGAGGATATTGGTCTTGTGGATCATTCCACAATTGAATCTCTGTTTTTTCCAGTTTACCAATAGTGTATGTGCGTTCAGAAATAATATCAAAATGGGAAAAGTTCAAAACAACAGTATCAACAGTAGAACAAAAATAATCATTAGAAACCAAATCAGTAAGCCCAGAAAAAGAAGGAAGATCTTTAGTATTATAAGTACAATCCGGAGCATATCTATTTCCTACGCAAGTAATTTTCAAACCAGATTCTACACCAACTAACGTGCTTTTTGTGCGGTCGTCAGTGGCATTCACAAAAGTTACAATATCGGGGCAAGAAATACCTGGAGGAACATAGGGATTTCTGTTACCATCTTTAAATTTTATATTTCTATGAAGACATGCAGCTGCATCGAGCTCAGACTGTAAAGCGGCAATAAAAGCCTCAGATTGCTGCTTCCATTTTTGTTGTTGTTCCACAGCAACCTTATCCGCTTCTTCAACATATTTTGCAACACGTTGTGTCGCGTCATCGCATGCAGCACTTTCTCCTTGTTCGCATGCGTGTTGGTACGCAGGAACAATTCTTTTTTCAAGGGTAGCGCAGGAGGTAAGTTCAAGAAGAGCAGTGATCATTTTTGTTCACCTATAATTATAATTTTTCAATTCTCGAACACCGCGAGATGCTGCGTGCTCGCGATACGTTGAAAAACAACGACCCACGGAAATCATATCACCGGAAACGGGTCTAATCACATCATCTTGAGAAGGAACAGTGGTATACGCTTTCATACAACTAGGATTTTCATCCTGGAAAACAAATGTTCGTTGTGAATCATAAGCATTATCAAAAAGAGAGAGAGAACCTTGAGAAAGGGTCAAATGATTTCCAATAGCACCAAATGCATAACGAAACCAAATCATTGGAGAATCTCCAAGATGTTCTTTTTCGATCGTGTAACAAGTGGGATAATCATCTGGAAAACGAACAAAGTTTTCAGGATCTTTTCTTTGATCTAAGGTATATCTTCCGTTGGAAGATTCTATAACCATATCAATAAGAGGATGAACATGATAGTCACAAATAACATAGATTGCTTTTGGATCAGCGAGAGTATCAACATCAGGAATGCCTGAAATAAAAGAATATTGTCCAAAACGTTCTCGTGTTGCATAATACAAACTTGGTCCAATCCCAAACTGCGGATATGCAATAGGCCAGCCAACTAATGTCGGTGCTTCTTTAATTACATCAGCAGCAAATGCTGCAGATGCTGTTACTAATCCTGCTAATCCTAAAAGTTTTTTTGTTGTCATCTTCACTACCCCCTAGATTTCTCTAGATGGTAGTTTTTAGAACTCAAATCCTGTTCAAGGTTGTTATCTCCAACCTAGCTTATGTTCATGGTTGTTAACATTGAGCTCGAAGAGATCAATGTTGCCACAGAGCTTTGCTCTGTGAGCATCTCCAACCGCAGTTCCGTGTAGAACTAACACAAAGAAAGCAAAATCCATTTATAAAGTTTACCCCTTTGAAGTGATGGAAGTAAACGAAAAGCATGAAGAGAAAGAACCAATAGATCACACGACAAATCTCAATGTCCAGTGGGTTTATTCTCAATAAATACACTCCAAAAGACGCACTGGACATGCTGCTGTGAGATATATAAGTATCTACAATAATTTATGAAGACTAAATGGAAAAAATCAATGTACTAGGAACTGAAATTTCATATTATCAGTATAATGAAAAAGATTTTATCTCTTTGACCGATATGGTCAAGAATATAGACAACGGGCTTGTTTTAATAGAAAAGTGGCTCAGAAATAAGAACACAATCGAGTTTTTAGGTGTTTGGGAAGAGATGTACAATCCTCATTTTAATTCCCCCGAATTCGAGGGAATTAAAAGTCAAGCAGGTCTTAATAGATTCGCTCTTTCAGTGAAAGAATGGGTTGAAAAGACAAACTCTGAAGGAATAACTGCAAAGGCCGGAAGATATGGCGGGACATACGCACATAAAGATATTGCCTTTGAGTTTGCTTCCTGGATTTCACCTCAATTCAAGCTTTATCTCATAAAAGAATTTCAAAGACTAAAAGAAGATGAAAATGAGAAAAAAGCGTTAGGTTGGGACATTAAACGAAATCTTGCAAAAATGAATTATAAAATTCATACAAATGCAATAAAGATGCATCTTGTTCCTGAAAAGATTTCTCGAAGTGAAGAAAATCTTATTTACGCGACAGAAGCAGATATTCTCAATTTAGCGCTGTTTGGAACAACAGCGAAAGAGTGGAGAGAAAAGCATCCAAATGAAGAGGGTAATATCCGAGACTATACCGATGTTTCCCAGTTAATTTGTTTGTCAAATCTAGAAAATTTGAATGCATTATTCATCAAAGAAGGAAGAGAAAAAGCAGAACGATTAGAAAAATTGAACGAAATCGCAATAGAACAAATGACAATTCTAACAAAAGATGTCAAAAAACTAAGAGGATATACTAATAAATAGAGTGATATCAAAGAAAGGATAAGAATGAAAAGTTAATTAAAATTCATCGACGTATAAACCATGACATATGTTCCATCACCTTCAATTCTGCGAAGGAGGACCAGTATAAATCATAACATACGTTCCATCTTCTAATTGCGCAACTCCTGGATCTCCCCCACCACCTGATAATCGACTTCCTTCATCCATTTCAAAGGTATAGCCATCTGAGGAGAACGCGGAAACAATTCCCTTTATGCCTGTTCCATAGAAACGAATTCCATCATCCAATGCAACTGCTTGTCCTAAAAGGCCCATGTATAAAGTCACAGGATCTTGAAGCGTAAAAGTCAAACCATCTTCTGAAGTACCATGATAATTATCATATTCCTCTTGAGACGTAGCAGGTTCACTTCCACCAATTCCTGCTTGTGCAACATTCCATGTATAATAGTGCCACAATCCATCAAAATACACAACAGCAGGGTCGAGAAGTGCTGCATCTTCTGCAGGTACAACACCAGAATCTTCTTCATAGGTAAAAATTCCTGAAATATCACCATCAGTGTTTATTGCTGATGCAAGATGGGGATCTGCTGCATCAACTTCTTGGTAGGTAAAATATAAACGAAGAGAACCGTCTTCCAGTTCTACAAGTGTTGGATCTACTGCTCTTGTGACAGTGACATCATTAGGTCCTGATGGACTTGCAGTTGTTGCTTCTGGCAATCCTTCAATAGTTACTGCTACTGGATCTGTCCATGTTTTCCCATCATCTTCAGAAACAGAGTATGCAATAACACCAAACAGTTCTTCTGTTTCATAGGAAAAATATTGATAGGTTGCGATTAATTCCACAGAAGAAGTAAGCAAAAGATTTGGAACACCAACATGTTCTACAATTAACTCCTTCCCTCTAAAACTTAAACCATCATCTGAAGTAGCCATATAGAGATTTGATTTCCAAACTCCATTTGATGGATTTGTAGGTATCCATGAAGGAGTAGAATCATCCCCATCATCTGTTTCTGTTGAAGTTACAGTATTTTCAGAACCGCCACAATCAGCAGAACAAAAACCTGATGATTCTTCTGCAGAATCACAAACACCATCGCCACAAAGATTATCGTTTTGTTCTGTTACTTGTTTTTCTTCCTGCGCTCCTGTTTGAGATGTTTCTTCTTCAGCGCACGCGCCTAAAAAAAGAAATAAAATAAATAAACTTCCGACAACTAACAATAAATTTTTTACTTTTTTCATATTCTCCACCACGCTAACTAAACGTACTCATCACGTCACTTTTTATTTTGTGTGCAGTCAATCCTTCACGAAAAGTAATCGCGTCCTGCACGCTTCCCACAACAGAACCATAATGAATAGGAATCGCTTTTTTAGGACGAAATGAGAGCACAGCTTCCACAGCCTCAGATGCAGTCATGGTGTATGTTCCGCCAACAGCCATAAACGCAAGATCAATGTCATGCAACAAACTCATTTCTGGAATTTTATCAGTGTCGCCAGAATGATATATATTTTTACCTCCTAAATGAACTATATAGCCCACCCAATAATTATCTTTAGGGTGAAAGGGCATGTGAGGCGCGCGAAATTTGGTAATATTATACGCAGGAATAGTTTCGATAGAAACACCTTTAATAGTAATCTCCTGACCTGGTTCAACAGGAATAATTTCCTTAACTAAAAATCCTTTAAACTTACTGAGACAATCCGGAGGACAAACAATCGTTGTATTTTCTTTCATCACTTTTTTAATATCATCAATGCTGCAATGATCATAGTGGTCATGAGTACATAAGATAATATCTGCGTCAGAAAAATGTTTAGGAATCTGAAAAGGATCGATATAAATGATCTTTTCACCGATCAATTTAATTGCTGCATGGCCAAACCATTTGTATTCAAAGTTATTCACTGTCATCGTGCCGGACATTTCCTCGTTTTGTTTCAATGTCATAAATAATGTCTTCTACTTTTTTGAGATTCCATTTAATCGCATCATATTTTTTGCGAAGATCCCCGTTACCCATATCAAGAGTGAGAAAAAAATCATGAACACCAGCAACAAAATCACGAACAACATGAACATCACCATAATTTTTGCTGATCGTTTTCAAAACAGCACGTCTTCCAAGTTCACCAGTCAGATCGCTTAAGCCCATAAGATAATCTTCTGGTTCAACACCTAAGCTATCCAAATCAAGGAGCGTATGTGTATTAACGAAATGAAGAAATGTTTTTGCTTCAACATATTCTTGGATTGCAGCAGTATACGCGCCAAGAAAAGAAAGTGCTGCATCAAGCACTGCAAGTTTTTTAACTTCTTTCAATAATGTTTCAGCTGCATGAAGATGTTCTTGCGCTACTTTAAGATCATGCCGATGAATACAAGAAATCGCCATTTTAGAAAAGCGAAGAATGTCGCGGGATGATTTGATAATGTGTTCGCGTCGTTTAGTGAAATCAGTAAGTTGCTTCCTAATTTTCTCAAAATTTTTCTTGGAGAACATAGAGCAATTATCGAAAGGTTTATATATAAAGTTTTCCAAAAACAGACGGATATGGCAACAACATCTGCATTTAGGGAAGTTTTAGAATTCTTTGACAGGTTAGGAGTATATGATGTCATTCTTCCATTCATTCTGGTCTTCACGCTTGTTTTTGCAATCTTTGAGCGAACAAAAGTATTGGGAACAGAAGAAGTGAATGGAAAACAATATCCAAAGAAAAATCTCAACGCAATGAGCGCGTTTGTGATTGCGTTTCTTGTTGTTGCATCATCGCAAGCAGTTTCATTGATCAACAGCGCGCTTCCTAATATTGTCATCCTCCTTTTCCTTGGTGTTTTCTTCCTTTTATTAGTGGGTATTTTTTATTCAGAAAAAGAAGAAGTATTGCTCAGCAGTGGCTGGAAAATGATGTTTATGGTCATTATGTTTGTCGGAATCCTTGCAATCTTTTTGTATGCAATTCCGACAGAATCTGGACAACCATTCCTGACATGGATCATGGAATTTTTAGTGGATAATTATAGCACAACGGCAATAAGCTCCATTATCTTAATGATTGTTGTGCTTGGGTTTATGTTTTACATCATCAGAGAGCCGAGTAAAGCAAAAGAAGAACGGCAAATCTGATTCACATGGATCGCATTAAGACAGTAAGTATATAAACAAGTAAATACAGTATAAGACAAAAAGAGCAAATCCTAAAAAAGAGGTGAATCCATTCTTCCAAAAGAATGGAAAAGATGGCAGCAAATAATTTCGTTGATTTATTCAGAACATTAGAAAGCTATGGATTAACAGATGCATTACTTCCATTCTTGTTAATCTTCACAATACTATTTGCAATGTTGCAAAAAACAAAGATTCTTGGTTCAGGTAAAAAGAATTTTAACGTCATGATCGCGTTTATCATTGCTGCAATGGTTGTTATTCCGCACATTACTGGAAGTTATCCAGGAAATTATGATCTTGTCGAGATTCTCAACAAAGCGCTTCCAGAAGTCTCTATTGTTGTTGTCGCAATCGTCATGGCATTACTTTTACTTGGCTTGCTTGGTGGCGAAGCAAAATGGATGGGCGGGTCACTCACAGGAGGAATTGCGATTGCGGCGTTTGCAGGCGTCATCTATATTTTTGGCGGTGCAGCAGGCTGGTGGAATAACATTATGTTCAATTGGTTCGGTCAAGACACCATTACATTAGTCATTGTCATATTAGTGTTTGCAATTGTGATTTGGTATGTCACAAAAGAAGACACCCCTGCAGATGCAGCTGCAAAGACAAAAGGCTTACTTGATGAAGTAGGTAAATTATTTGGAGGCGGTGGCCCAGGTCACTAGAAAGAATTGATGGCTACTCCAACACTAAACATCAGTTTTTTACAATATTTTTCTCCTATTTTTATTTTCGTTTTAGTGTTTGTTATGATCTATGCAATTCTACAGTTCACAAAATTCCTTGGAGAGAATAAAGTCCTTCATGCGTTAATAGGCTTTTTTATTGCAGTAATGTTCTTATTTTCCACAGAAGCAATAACAGTTGTGCAAGTAATGGCACCGTGGTTTACAGTATTATTCATCTTTGTGATCTTCGTTCTGATGTCGTACAAACTTTTTGGAGCAACAGATGATCAGATTCGCAATGTCATGGCCAATGCAAGTGCGTTGCAATACACAATTCTTGCATTAAGTATCATCATCCTTTTGTTTGGTCTTGGTGCAGGGTTTGGACAGAAATTGCTTGGCTACAGTGCAGATATTTCAGAAGTACGAGACGCAGCAACAGAAGCAGGTGAAGGAAGTACAGCAACATCAAGTTATCAACAAAATTTAATTTCCACATTGTTTAATCCAAAAATATTAGGCATGATTTTAATTCTCACGATTGCAGCGTTTACCATTCGTGCAATGACACCAAAAATGCGCGAAGACTGGCCGTATGAAAGCGGCGGCGATCATGGTGGCGGACATCATTAAGCATAGCAGTTAAAAATTTTCTAATTTTGTTAACACCTTCTTACCCAAACATTCGCTCAGTAAAAGTCCACCTCCACAATTTATCTTTTTTAAAAAAATAGAAAAGAGATGAATTGTGATCGAGCAGCGAGGCGAATAATATCAATTTACAAAATGAATAAGAAATCCAAATGATAGAGAAAATAAACTACTTCTTCCGCATACTCGTCGTAATTCTGCTTAATTCACTCACATTCTCTGTTAATGAAGGCAACACTTTCTGAAACACTTTATCCATTGCTTTAATTTCAGCGCCGACATTCGTCAGATTGCGATCGTATTCACTGATTTTGCCAAGAACACCTTTGTGGAGCATATCGAAATTTTTATTCATGTCATCAAGCTGCTGTTCCATCTTGGTGACTCGGCCTTCAACACGTTCTTTCCAATCAATAATTTTGTTAATGCTCCGAACAATTTCATTCCATTTTTCATCAATAATTGCTTCTGCAAGTTCTTCAATACGCTGAGTCTCAAAACTAGGACCATAACTCTGTCCACCAGCTGGAGCAAAGTTTTGCTGTTGTTGATACTCCATAGGACCTTGCATTGGTTGTTGCATAGATTGCATTGGCATTTGTTGCATGCCTTGGTCTTGTGGCATTCCTTCCGGAGCGCCCATGCCTCCATAGTCTTGCATCATGCCAGTATCTTGAATCATTGGAACTTGATCGCCATAGCCCATGGGTTGCCCAGGCTGCTGCATCTGTTGCATAGGCTGCATAGGTTGTTGCATTTGCTGCTGTCGCATAGGCATTTGTTGCATTGGTTCTTGTGCCATAGGATAACCTCCAGTTTCTTGAGCAGGAAAATCATCATGAGGAACAGCACTTGCAGGAATTGCTTCAATGCCTCCTTTGATGTCTGCCTGATTTAATGCGTTAAAGATTGCAGGAAGATCATATCCATCCCGCTGTAAAATTTGAATAACTTGATTGTTAGATAATCCCTGCGTGCGCATGTCAAGGACTTTATCAGTAGGAACGCTCGATGGTCGAACAACTTGTTGTGGTCCTGCCATGATTTTATTCCTCATCCTTTACTTTAACTGATTTTGTAAGACCTTTCTTGCTCTCTACGATGGAGTTAATAAGCTTTTCCACTTCATTCCGCGTCACAAAGTTTAATGGTTCCCACAAATTAATGTATTTCTCCAGAACAATAACATCTTGTCGTTTTGCGGTATCTGAAAGTTCAGAGCCAATAAGATCAAATTTTTGTTTCATTTCATAGAGTTGTTTTTTGAGATCATCATTATCTGATTGAACCGTGCGAAGTTGTGCCTGCATCTTTTTGTTTTCCGCAAGCACGTTGTGTTCAAGTACTTGAATGTTTTTGCGCTGATTAGCGTAGCGTTCTTCTAAAATACGAAGTCTTCTACTTAACTCACGGAGTTGATCCGTTGTATCAGAAGCGGGAAAAGGATTTGCTGTCTTGTCAGGTTTTGCTGCAAAAAAACCTGTTTTTTTTTGTTCAGGAGCAGCATGTTTTCCATACTCTTCATAGCCTTCGAGAATGCTTGCTTGTTCCATGAGAACAATAAAGCAAGGGAAGATAATAAAGGTTGCGGTTTGTGGGAAGAAAATATGTTTTAACGAGGAGTGTAAAAAATGATCAAGGCACCAAAAAGAGTGATCAATGCGCCGATTATTTCATATTTGTCTGGTGTCTTTTTATCAATAAGAAGACCCCAAACAAGAGAGGAGACAATAAAAATCCCTCCATACGCAGCATAGACCCTTCCGAAATGGGCAGGTTGGAATGTTGGAATAATACCATAGATAAAAAGAATAAGTGCGCCAAGAAGAGCGAAAAAAATGCTTTTCTTTTCCTTAATCCATCTCCAAACAATATATCCTCCCCCTATTTCAAATAATGCTGCGAGAAAAAATAAAGCAAGAGTAGTAAGTATAATCAATGGATCCATAACGTCTCACCTTTTCTTGGCCAATAAAAAATAATTCCAACACCAATAAGAGCAATAAATGAACCAAGCCAATCAAATAGATCTGGTCTTATCCCCTCAAATATCCATCCCCAAAACATCGCCATGACAATAAAGACGCCACCATATGTAGCGTAAATTCGATGAAAATGAGAAGGCTGAAAAGTTGGGACAATACCATATAAAAATAAAACAAATCCGCCAATAATCCCAACGAACCAACTATAACTCTCTCTCAACCATAACCAAACAAGGTAGCCACCACCAATCTCAAAAAGCCCTGCTAAGAAAAAGAAGAAAAATGTGGTCAGAATCTTTTTTGTTTTTGGTGACATAGAGAAGTGAGGAGAACTATCCGCTTATAAAAATTATCTTTTAAAAAAGCAAAGAAATAGAGAATCGAATAAAGAGAAAGAAGTAAGAACAACATTTATTAATTCATGAAATAAGAATAAAGCATGAAAAACTGCACTAATCTAGAAAAAATATATTCATACATTCTTAAGTTCATTTGCCTTGAGTTATGGATATTTTCAGCAAAAGTAATAATCGTGATTATTGGACTCATTCTTGGTGCCTCTTTTGTTCAAGAGGGACATTTCTTAGGAGAGATTTTAATGCGACATCCTTATAGGTGGGACTTCGAGACAATGATTGCAACAATCTATATTTTTTGGGGTATTTTTCTATGGAAAGCGTCAAGAGAACCTGAAAAGCATCAATCAATTATTCAGTTCACTATTTATGCAAACATTTTCCATGGACTACTCATGTTTGTTCAAGCACTTATTAGAACGCAGGAAACAGCAAGATTGCTAGGTGATACAATGCATCTGTTCATTCCTGCGGCAGTTCTCTGGATTTTAGGGTCTTATATGCGAAAAAAGAAGTAAAAAGACAATTCTACAAAAATTCAAGAACCAAGAAAGAGAACAGAAATAGATATATTATAATATATTATTTTATAATAGAAAATTATATAAAGAAAAAAGCCAAAATAACAAAGAAAGAGGCATCTATGAAGAAAATCGTCAGTTTCACAATAGAAAAAGAGCTAGTTGGATGGCTTGAAACTGTTTCTAAAGATAATCCCAAATATCGCAATAAATCACATTTTGTAGAGATTGCATTACAAAAGTTAAGACAAGAAGAAGAAAAGAAAAAGAGACAATAACATGGGACAGCGACCAGAAGAAACAAAAAAAGATTGGGAATATGAAGTATTGGAAGAAGGAGAAGAAAATATCCTCTTCATTTATGTAGAAAGCGCACCATATATTCCGTCTATTGAAGACAATGCATATATGATGGGCAAGACGGTAGAAATACTCACCCAACTTGACAGAGTAACGAAAATCGTGTTCACACAAAAAAGAGATTATGAATATGAGTTTAATCAAACAACACTAGTAGTCGAGCTTGCGCAACTCTACAGAAAGTTTGTGAAAGACAAAGCAATTTTTGGCTACAGCACCGCAAATCTCACTCCAACAGAAATAAACAAAGTGCACAACCAATACGCGACAGTGCAGAGCATTATTTACAGAACATTAAAGAGCGATCCGATTGGAACCTATCTTGAGCTCAAGCGGCTTGCAAGAAATGAAAAGATAGAACTTGACAAAGCAACAAACCAAAGAGATCAGATGCTTGGACAACGCTACCTTGCATTAATCAATTATATCACAGGACAAATAGAAAAACTGAAAATTCTCCAACTTGTCATGCAGCAGATTGCAGGCTACCAAATTGGAGACAGAACACTGTATCGTTCCATATTTAGTCCAACAATAAAACCGGATTTCATGTTTACAAAACTCATGGCTGATTATCCTTCAAATGGAGAAGAAAAGGATAGTTATACTATTGGAGAAGAAGCAGAAGTAACTGTTTTCACATACCCTGATTCTATTGAAACAACGTACCATCTTATTCCACCAGAGTTCAAACTTTCAGAAGAAAAATATGAACTGCTTGATCTTGCGAGAAAAATAATGGCAGAACATAAGCCGAGGCAGGAAGAGTTCACCGATCCAAAAAGAATGCGTCAGGTTTTCTTCAATATCGGAAGAGACTTGATGGAGGAACTTGCGCAAACGAAAGGAATCCGTTTAAAGCAAACAGAAATTGAAGCGCTCACTAATATTCTTGTGCGCTACACAGTCGGATTTGGATTAATAGAAGTTCTGCTCCAAGACGAAAAGATACAAGACATTTCAGTGAACAGTCCGATGGGAAAGCAACCCATATACATTGTCCACGGAGATTATAATGAGTGTACCACAAATATTATTCCGACAAATGCAGAAGCAGAAAGCTGGGCGACAAAACTGAGAATGATTTCTGGCAGACCGCTGGATGAAGCAGATCCAATCCTTGATACAGAGTTGGAACTTCCAGGAGTATCGACAAGAGTCTCTGTCATTACAAAACCATTAGATCCAACAGGACTTGCATTTTCGTTTCGAAGACATCGAGAGAAGCCGTGGACACTTCCATTGTTCGTCAAGCAAAAGATGATTACGGCAGAAGCTGCAGGATTAATCAGCTTTCTTATTGATGGAACGCGAACACTTTTGGTCTGCGGAACAAGAAGCTCAGGAAAAACATCCTTCCTCGGCGCAATTATGGTCGAGATCATGCGAAAGTATAGAATCCTCACGATAGAGGACACTCTTGAATTACCAGGAAAATCCCTACGAGATCTTGGATTCAACTTGCAACAAATTAAAGTTGCAGCAGCGCTCGCAAAGGAATCAACAGAGATGAGTGCAGCAGATGGAATTCGCGCAACACTTCGATTGGGAGATTCCGCGCTGTTTGTAGGAGAAGTCCGAAGTAAAGAAGCAATTGCGCTCTATGAAGCAATGCGTGTAGGCGCAGCAGCAAACGTGGTAGCAGGAACAATCCACAGCGACAGTCCGTACGGCGTTTATGACCGTGTCGTCAATGATATTGGTGTTCCAAAAACATCGTTCAAAGCAACAGATGTCATTATTGTTGCAAATCCTATCAAGAGTGCAGATGGCTTGCATAAAAGCAGAAGAGTCACACAGATTACAGAAGTGCGAAAGCAGTGGGAAAATGATCCGCTCACAGAAGGGGGGTTCATGGATTTGATGAAATATGACGCAAAGACAGACAAATTACAAGCAACTGATGCAATCATTAATGGAGAATCAGAAGTTTTGAAAGCGATTGCATCAAATATCAAAGATTTTGCAGGAAACTGGGATGCAGTACGAGAAAATATTGAACTCCGAACAAAAATAAAGCAAGAGATTGTAGATTATGCAGCAAAGACAAATGATCCAAGTATGTTAGAAGCGCCGTTTGTAATTAAGGCAAATGATAAATTTCATTTACTTTCCGAGAGCATTAAAGAAGAGGTAGGCTCTTTAGATTCCAAAAGAATATTATATGACTGGCAACAGTGGATAAAGAAAGAAGCGAAGAGGATTTGATGAAGGACAAAATCATGGCAAACAATTTTGACGAAATCGCAGCAAAATACAAACACCGACTAGAAGAAAAGCTTGGCGGCAAACAAGAGATCGATAAAAAGATAGCGCTTTCAGATAAAATAATTTCTAAACAGTATGAAACATTCAAAGAAGAACTCCTTCCTGTGAAAATGACCATGTACGAGAAGGCATGCAATACAGCAGAGAAAATTCTAAAAATAAGTCCAGACAAAAAGAAAATCCCGCTCATCCAAAAAGATATTGATTCGGTACATTTACAAATCACTCCAACAGGAGTCTACAGCCTTTCAATCCTTGGTCCTTTAACCCTGATGTTTATTGGCATTGTTCTGAGCATGTTTATTCCTGCATTTGTTGGACAGGATCCATCCATGTTTTTCATTATGGGAAGCTTACTCACTGGAGCAGTGCTTATCTATCCGATGCAACAGATACCATCCTACATCGCAAACACCTGGCGCATGGAAGCAAGCAACCAAATGGTGCTCTGCATTTTCTATGTGGTCACATATATGCGACACACATCAAACTTAGAACGTGCGATTCAGTTTGCTGCGGATCATCTCTCTGGACCACTTGCGTTGGATCTAAAAAAGATATTGTGGGATGTTGAAACTGGAAAATATCAAAATGTCAAAGACGCGCTTGATGCGTATCTTGATACATGGAAAGAAACAAACTTTGAGTTTGTCGAAGCATTCCATTTGATTGAGTCATCACTTTATGAAGGATCAGAAACAAGACGAGTATCTCTTCTCGACAAATCATTAGATGTTATTCTTGAGGAAACATATGAAAAGATGATGCATTATGCGCAGAATCTCAAAGGACCAATCACGACATTACACATGCTTGGAATTATCCTTCCAATTCTCGGCTTAGTTATTCTCCCGTTAGTTGTCAGCTTCATGGCAGAAGTTTCCTGGATTCACATTGCTGCGCTGTATAACATTGCGTTACCTGCTGCAGTATATATTATGGGAAAAACTATTCTCACAAGCAGACCAACAGGATATGGAGACGTCGATATTTCAGAAGTGCATCCGGAATTACGAAAGCATAGAAATATGATTATTAATGTTGGAAAGAAAGAGATAGAAGTTTCTCCCCTGTATCTCAGTGTGTTTTTAGGAACAATGTTATTACTCATCGGAATACTTCCACTACTTATGCATTTTGTTGGTGTGCCAGACATTGGTTTTGGTGATGATGATAGTACAACAGATTGCGGCTACAAATATTGTATCTTAGATTATAGGGCAGATCCCAAAGGAGAACAACGAGGACCATTTAGTTTATTCGCAGCATTGGTAAGTTTTTGCTTTCCACTTGCGATAGGGTTGAGTGTTGGTTTGTACTATAAACTACGCTCACAAAATGTCATCAAAATTCGAGAAGAGTCAAAGAAATTAGAGCAAGAGTTTGCGTCAGGATTATTCCAATTAGGAAACAGGTTAGGAGATGGTATCCCTGCGGAAATCGCGTTTATGAAAGTCGCAGAAGTTATGGAAGGAACAACAACAGGAAAATTCTTCAGACACGTCAGTGATAATATTAACATGCTGGGCATGAGTATTGAGAGAGCGCTGTTTGATGAAAAAGTTGGTGCTGTACAATATTTTCCTTCAAAGATGATTGAGAGTTCTATGAAAGTGTTAGTAGAGTCTGCGAAAAAAGGACCAAAGATTGCGGCGCAGGCAGTCATTAATGTCTCGCAATATATCAAAGAAATGCATCGTGTCGATGAGCGATTAAAAGATTTATTAGCAGAAGTCATCTCCTCCATGAAATCACAGATTAGTTTTATGACACCCGTGATTGCAGGAATTGTTATTGGTATTACTTCCATGATCTCAAATATTTTAGGAAAACTTGGTCCAATGTTGCAACAACAATCAGTAGGAAGTGCAGGAGCAGGAAGTGCAGGACAGTTACCAACTGATCTCTTTGGAATGGGAATTCCAAGTTATTTTTTTCAAGCAGTTGTGGGGATTTATGTTGTGCAGATTACATTTATCTTAACAATATTAGCAAATGGTATTGAAAATGGCGCAGACAATTTGAATGAGAAATATTTGATTGGGAAAAATCTGTTATATTCAACAATATTGTATGTCGGCATTGCGTTTGTGATTACGTTGATTTTCAATACTGTTGCAGTGATGGTGCTGGAAGGAGTTATTGCGTAGAAAGAGTTATAAACAAATAAATCTTCTAGAAGAGGATGGAAACAAAAGCAGATCATAGAATAAAAGGAGATTCATTAGTAAGTAGAGTCCTATTATGTGGTGGAGAGACTGCAAATGCTATGAAAGTAAGTTATCTTCTTGGAGTAGGGTTTGGTGTTGCTGGAAGATTGTCAGGGGAAGAAATGATTCCAGCAATTCCACTTGTAATAGATGTATTTTATGGAGCGGGGCCAGGAAGTTTAGTTGGTTATGCTGCCTATGGGGCAGGAATCGCAACAGTGTATGCGGATAAAGTGTATTCAGTTGTTGCAAATATGAGTGATAAATTATAAAATTTCTTGAAATGCGTTTAGGATTATTGAGCGTTATAAAAAAAACATCCCAGTTGCAGATGTAAACATCCACAACTGAAATGAAGAGGGTTGTTGGCAAAGAAAGAGTAGAATTATGAGGTAAAGCCTAGCATAAATCCTTGTTCAGCAGGAGTCATAACATCATCATCTGCCGGATCTTCAATGTTTTTGACGCTGTACACATCTTCAATAAATTCTCGTTCTTCTGTTCTTCTAATTAAGTCGCGCAGTAACACGCGGTTATTTTTTTCCATGGGGAGCACCTCCAAAATTGATCCCTACATTAATCGATGTCCAATTTCAATGCGTAATTCATTGCCATTGACTGGTTTGAATAATGCTTTTGTTTCTCGTTTCATGATGTCAAAAAATAGTTGGCTTATTGTATGTTGGTCCATGTTGATCACCTTTTTTCTTAATGATATACGAAGCAAACTTCTTTATATACCTCACAGCAGCGTGTCCAGTGGAGGTTGTGGAAGCATTTTACTGAGAATAAGAGCACTGGACAAAAGGGGTTGGGGAGTGGGAAAAAGAACAACATACAAAGTTCCACTAAACGGAAGAGATAATGTAAGAAAATGGATAACAGAAATAGGTTTTTCTAATCCATATAAAATGGATCGAGCAATAAATGCACTAAAAAAATAAAGTGGGGCGGGTGGGATCTTCTTAAGGGAACCGTTAAGTTATCCTTTCTTTGAACCCACGACACCACGGTCTTCAGCCGTCTAAGCCGCATGTAACAATCTCTGCTACGATGCGTGTGCTCTCCCAGGCTGTAGCTACCGCCCCATTAGAGATGGGAGCAAGAGTAAGTTCAAGTTCATGATTTATATACTTTGTTACTCGACAAATTCTTCGTCAGCAGCATCGTCATCTGCGTAATCATTGTAAACTTCTTCTTTTTTTGCAGGAGGAGCATCTTTTGGTGCGGAAGTTGCTGGAGCATCAGCTCCTTTACTAATCACTTCCATTTTTCCAAATTTTCCTGTAGAAAGCTGCATTTCTCCCTGATATTCAGAAACATAACCATTACTAACCTTAATAGTATCGCCAACATTCACTTGAGCGATTTGGTCGTTCCATAAACTGAATTTAATTGATCCGGTCTCATCTTGTAACTTCGCGTTTGCGACAGTGCCAGAGAAATTTGCAGAGTTCACCGTTCGTGGTTCTCCTTTTTCTGCAACAACAGCAGTTAGTTCAACTTTTCCTTGTCGTGGTTGTAAATCTTTAATTTGCATATAATCACCAAAAATCAGAATAAAGCAGGGTTATATAAAGATTTTGAAATCGCAAATCTTAAATACCTCCTTCACTCAAAAAACAACATGGTCTTAGAACAACTCTTTAAACCAGACTGGATTGAAAAAAAACCACGACACGCATTCTTACTAGGATTCATCTATTCTATCGTCGGTGCGATCAGCGCAAAACTCGTTTTTGGCGCAAATCCAGGCATGATGACAGTCGCATTCACCTCAATTCTCCTTCTGCCTTCCTTAAACGCACTTTTAACAATCGAAGAAAATCAAGCACGATCGAGAGATAAATATTGGATAGGAAAGCAGCTTTGGAAAGATCATGCAGATATTGTGGAAGTATATTTTTACATGTTTTTAGGAATTTTTATCACGTTCTGTATCATCTCCTTTACGTTTCCAGAAGAAGCGATCATTAAATTCTTTGAGCCAATGTTCGAAGTTATTGGTATAAAAGGAGAAGCAACAACATTAATTGGGTGGGCATCTGGTGGAGGAGCACCAACAGTCACATCTATTTTCATCAATAATCTCATTGTCACTATTGTGTGTTTAGTATTATCCTTAATTTATGGTGCAGGAGCAATTGTCTTTATCACCTGGAACGCAACAGTCTGGGGCGTGGTAATTGGTTTTTTTGCAAAACAAGCGCTTCTTTCTTCAGCAGGACTAAATCCAGTGACGGTATTTCTTTCAACAGTATTACCGTTTTTTCCGCATATGATTATGGAAGCACTGCCATACTTCACTGCAGCGATTGTGGGAGGAATTGTTTCCAAAGCAGCGCTTCGTGAAGAATTATTTTCACCGAAGTTTAATGAGATTGTGAAAGACGCAGCAATTGTTATGGCAGGAAGTTTGGTCGTTCTTTTAATTGCAGCAATTGTAGAGATAAAAGTCTATCCATTGCTTGCGTAGTTAAACATCTATATATTTTCTAAAGATAGGCATAAATAGAAAGCTTGCCTACTATACCTTGAGCAGCAAAAGAAATTTATGAATGCCTTCATGGACTAGGCCTCATTGAAGGCATTCTCATATTCAACTAGATTCTATGTGAGGGAGTAGGTATGACAGAAATAAGTATAGGCATGCAACAGATGTATGAAACAGAAAGAGCAGAAAAGCGGCAGAGAGAAAAGAAGGAATATAGTGTCAATTATGGAATAGGATTTGCTGCAGTAGTAGTTGTAGGTATTGGAATGCTTATGCCTGCCCCCGCGAATTGGTTTGTTTGGATAGTGGGCTGTTTAGGGCTTGGTGTTCTGAGAGAATTGTTGTAACACAAACATTATAAATCCCTTGTTTTTCTGTTAAACTATGAGTATCTCAATAGAAGAAATGGCTGCATTTTGCAAGCGGAAAGGATTTGTCTATCCAACTGCAGAAATTTATGGCGGCCTCGCAGGATTCTGGGACTTTGGTCCATTAGGTGTTGAACTCAAAAATAATATCAAGCGCCAGTGGTGGAAACACTTTGTCCAGAATAGAAACGATATTTTTGGGATTGATGGTTCTATTATTACAAACAGAAAAGTCTGGGAAGCAAGTGGTCATACAGCTTGTTTCGCTGACCTCATGCTCACCTCAAAGAAAACAAAAATCAAATACAGAGCAGACCAATTTCTTGCAGAAAAAATCGGCATCGATACAGAAGGAATTACTGCAGAAGAAGTAAACAGATTGGTCAAAGAACACAAGCTTGTTGCAGAAAATGGAGAAGAGTTTGAAGAAGTCAAACCATTCAACTTAATGTTTGAAACAGCAGTTGGACCAACGCAGGGAACAAAGAACACTGCATATCTTCGGCCAGAAACTGCACAGAGCATTTTTATCAATTTCAATCTTGTTGCAGACAATGCACGGGCAAAACTTCCTTTTGGAATTGCGCAAGTGGGAAAAGCGTTCAGAAATGAAATCAGTCCAAGAGACTTTTTGTTTAGAAGCAGGGAATTCGAGCAAATGGAAATTGAATTTTTTGTCCATCCTGAAAAAACACAGAATTGTCCATTCTATGAACAAGTCAAAGACCTAAAAATACAACTTCTTTCCGCAGAACAACAAGAACACAAAAAAGAACACACGGAAATTCCATTACATGATCTTGTCGAGAAATCACTTGCAACGCAGTGGCACGCATATTGGCTTGGCGCATATTATCAATGGTTTATGGAATTAGGAATCAAAAAAGAAAACATCCGAATCCGAGAACATAGAAAAGATGAGCTTGCACATTATGCAGGCGCATGTTTTGACATCGAATACAAATTTCCGTTTGGTTGGAAAGAAATCCATGGAAACGCAGATAGAACACAATTTGACTTAACAAAGCATGGCGAAATGTCTGGAAAACAAATCGTCATGTATGACGAAGAAACAAAACAAAAGATCGTCCCGCATGTTGCAGCAGAACCAAGTCAAGGAGTAGAACGATTGTTTCTCGCGATATTGTTTGAAGCGTATCATGATGATAAAACCCGAGAAAACATTGTGTTACATTTACATCCATCACTAACACCTGTACAGATAGGAGTATTTCCACTTGTGAATAAATTAAAAGACAAAGCGCAAGAACTTTTTGTCCAGTTGCAAAAACAATTTGTCTGTCAGTATGACAAATCCGGAAGCATTGGACGACGCTATGCGCGGGGCGATGAAATGGGGATTCCCCTCTGTGTGACAATAGATTTTGAATCACTAGAAGATAACGCAGTAACAGTACGAGATCGTGAAACAACAAAACAAATTCGTGTTGCTATTGATGCGCTTCCTGGTGTGATTGCGCAATTCTTTGCAGGAACACCTTTACTTTCTTTAGGCAAAGAAGTTACGCCGCAGAAGATGGAAGAGTAAAAACCGTACGTATTAAGTCTCCTTGAAAAAGTGCCTAATGTTTCCGCCGCCTGAAAGAACACACTTGTCCCTTATTTGTCCCCCTTATTCTCATTAAGGGGGACAATAAGAGACAAGGAAAAGAAAAGAAGAAGCGAAGAGGACGGCGGAAAAATCTGAAGGATAAAGCGAGTGACTTAATACGTACTAAAAACCCAAAACTATAAATACTTCTATCACCAAAAAGAGACTAAAGAAGAGGTGCTCAATTATGGCAGGCTATGATGATTTCGTCCAATTAAACTACAAACCAAAAACAACAGACCTTGTTGCAACATTTCACGTGAAGGTTCCAAGCTGGCAAAAAGATACAACAGCACTTGGTGCAGTTGCGTCAGAATCAAGCGTCGGAACATGGGCAGCAGTGAAAGCACTCCATTACAAACACGTCCAAAAAGTCGCGGCAAAAGTGTATGAAGCAAAAAAGATTGCACCGCGAAATTACTGGGTAAAAATAGCATATCCTGAGGAACATTTTGAGCCAGGAAATATGTCACAAGTTCTCGCATCTATTGCAGGAAATGTCTTCGGCATGAAATCAGTGGATTCTTTACGATTGCAAGACATTCAGTGGACAAAAAAACTAGTGAAGAGTTTCCCAGGTCCACAATTTGGAATCAATGGTGTACGAAAAATCTTCAAAGAAAAAAAGCGACCATTAATGCTATCTGTTCCAAAACCAAAAGTAGGTATGACTACAGCAGAGCATGCGAATATCGGCTGGCAAATATGGTCCGGCGGTCTAGATCTGTTAAAAGACGATGAAAATCTTACCAATCAATGGTTTAATCCTTTTGAAAGACGAGTATTGGCATCATTAAAGATGCGAGACAAAGCAGAAAAATTGACAGGAGAGAAAAAAAGCTACCTCATTAATGTCACAGCACCAACAGTCAAAGAAATGGAACGCAGAGCAAAATTCGCTGCGAAAGCAGGCGGCGAATATGTGATGATTGACATCTGCACAGGAGGGTGGATGGCAGTGAGTTCATTGCGAGAAATCTGTCAGGATTTAGGATTAGCAATTCATGCGCATCGTGCATTCCACGGATCATTTACACGAATTCCGTCACATGGATTTTCTATGTTAAATTTAGCAAAAACAGTGCGATTGCTTGGAGTAGATAATCTCCACATTGGAACTGCAGGAGTAGGAAAATTAGTAGGAGGAGCAGTGGAAGTAAAAAATATTCAACAACAAATCACCGCAGAAACTGCAAAAGCAAATTCTGCAGAGCATTCTTTAGAACAAAATTGGTATGGCACAAAGCCAGTATTCCCTTGTTCATCTGGTGGCTTACATCCTGTCATTGTCGAAGATGTGCTGGACAGAATGGGCACCAATATTATGTTGCAAATTGGTGGAGGAATCCACGGTCATCCAAAAGGAAGTTATGCTGGCGCAAAAGCAATGCGCGAAGCAGTCGAAGCGTATATGGATGGTGTCCATGTCGATGATGCTGCAAAATCAAGCAAAGAATTGCGAGAAGCATTGGAATATTGGGGACATACAAGACCGAGATAATTATTTCTTTTTTTCTTAAAAGAGAAGGAAAAACACCCTTAATTATAAGAACTACTCAATAGTGATAACAAAGCGAAAACTTTATAAATACTGGAAAAAAAGAGGTATAAAGTTGGGGGTAGACAGTGATGACGAACAGAAAGATACTTGTTTTTGGCAGACATGGTGAAGCGCCGCCAAAGCCTGGTGGAGGCAGTCTTGACACTCTTTTTCCAGAAACTGTAACAGATATCTATGCAAGAGTAGGCTGTCCACTCCAAACATTTGTTATAGAACAAGGAATAACAGCAGAAAGAACATATTTACATCATTCTCCAGCAGTGCGAACAAGATATACAGGAGAAGCAATTCTTGTCGGTGCATTTAACCTTCAGCCACGAGAAGGAAAAAATCCTCCACAATCTGTTGATGATTTATCGAACTATTCTTTTAGAAATGATACATATTATGATCCTCGACTCCTTTTTGGAAAACCGTATGTCAATATGGCTGTCTACAATGCAAATAATGCAGTCTGTAATGAAAATGTCGATTATTGGCTGGGCAATCCTGAAGCAACAGAGCATGATGGTGCACCAATCGAAGCGTACAAATCTGTAGAAGCACGAATACGAGCTGCAACAACAGACGCAGTCCAAAGATTTATGAGAGATGATTATGATTTCGGTGTTTTGATTACTCATGCAGGACTTACAGAAACAGTTGCAGCAACGCTCATAGGATCCGCACAACGGGTAGAAAAGTGTGATGATATTGGTGGCGGATTTGCAATGGCACAAGGCGCACAATTAGTTATTGATAAAACAGCAAGTGGTATTTATACTGCAAAAGTTGAAAGAAATGGATTATCATATAAAGTTGATTTGGATAAATTAAGGTAGAGAAAAATGACAAAACAATTAATCGTTGACATGAGTAGGCATTTGGATTCGTTAAGATATGAAGGAAAGAAGCATGACGCACCATCCCCTGTGGGAATGATTGAAGAAGCACCACGAGTGGGAAGAGCATTAAAAATACCTGATGGAGGAATATGGTTCTATCGATCAAGAGCTGCACGAACAGCTGCAGGAATTGCACTTATTGCATATCATGCTGGCATTAATGATTTACGTGTTCAGACAGTAGATGCATTAAACAGCATGAAACGATGTTCTGAAGATGAGGCAGAAATAAAAAGAATCACAAAAGGGATTGAAGAGAGAGTCGAATATGAAAATAGAGTAGTTGCATATTGCGCAAATCCTACAAACTTACATCCTAGAACAGAATTACCTACACAAGTTGGCGCACGCTATCAAGGACACGTCCACAATCTTGCCAGACACTTTGAAGATATCCAAAACGGTCAAACAGCACGTGTCTTTAACATGGGTCACGAACCTTGTCTCACTATGCTTGTTATGCAAGTGACAGGAAAAAAGTATAATGCTAGAGAGTTTGGCGGTGCTGCACGAACAGCAGAAGCAATTCGCTTTACCATGGAAGATACAGGAAGTGGCATAGTGCAAGTAAAAATGCAATACAGAAGTATAAAGGCTTCATACACAATTCGTTAATTTTTTATTCTTTTTTTATATTTTTTAAAAAATGTGAACACCAATGAAGCAAAAATTCCAAGAACACAAAGACCAGCAATGGATTATTCTTAGTAAGCGCGGTAGAATGAGCCCTCTACCCAATGTTTATTCTATGGAAGCAATCACCACACTCACCCCACAGTTTCTTGATGGCTTGACATACAAAAAAATGCTCCTGACATTTCAAAACAGAGAGATGTACTGTATTGTTGATAAAGAAAGTTATGATCTAATAGAAAAAGCAGGAATTGCACCAGTACGAAAAAATCCAAAATTGTTTACAGAAAGAATTGCAGAAATTAAAATCCAGGCAAAAGAACTTTTAGACTGGCTTAAAACACTCCACCAAAAAAATCTTTCTTCAGTAAATGACCAAGAGCTCATCAACATATACGAAAAATACAGAGCAGCATACAAAGAGATTTATGGACGATATTTCACTATTATTATTTTGGAACGTGCGTTAACTGCACATTTACAGAGTATTTTGAAAAACAAAGCAAGTGAAAAAGATGCAGCTTCAGCTTTCACACTACTCACCTCTGAATTAGGTGCAATGCACACAAAAAATGAAGAACGAGAGAGATTACAAATCGCTGTAGAGATTGCAAAACAAAAGCTGCTTCTTGAACTTTTCGAAAAAGATATAGAAACGATTGAACAAGAACTAGCACAATATCCAGACACGGAGGTACTCCTCAACAATCATACTGAAAAATATTTCTGGATTACAAGAGATTATGAAGATTCAATCTCAACAAAAAAAGATTTCATAACAAAGATAAAAGAAGTGCTTCAAGATAAAAATCTTGCACTAAAAGCAGAAGAAACAAAAAATGAAGAAAAAAACCTGAAAGAAAAAAGAGAATCAGTAGAAAAGGAATTACAACTCACAGAACAAGAAATCAATGATTTTGCATTAATGCGCGAAGGTATTTATCTCAAAGAATTACGAAAGAGTATTGTTTCCCAATCCCTGTATTATTTTGATTATATATTAGAAGAGATGCAAAGAAGAACAAATCTCCCTCTTCATCTGTTGCGTATGATGCTTCCAAATGATTTAGAACCTATTATTATTGAAAAACAACCATACCAAGAAAAGCTAGAACAAAGATATAAAAAATCAGTCTACGTTATGGAAGAAGGGATGCACACGCTTTATGAGGGAAAAGAAGCAGAAGAACTCTTTAATGCAGTTGTTTCTGTTGATAAAAATGTAACCTCCCTAAAAGGCATAAGTGCATCCGCAGGAATTGCACAAGGACCTGCACGCATTGTTAAGCACCCAAGTGATTTTGACAAAGTGCAAGATGGAGATATTATGATCACCGTACAAGCAGTTCCATCATTTATTCACACATTACGAAAATGTAAAGGACTTGTCGCAGATGGTGGCTCTGGAATAACCTCACACCCTGCAACACTAGCGAGAGAAGTTGGTATTCCATGTGTTGTTCAGACAAAAACAGCAACAGAAATTCTTAAGGATGGAGATATTGTGGAAGTCGATGGGAATTTAGGAATAATTAAAATTATCAAGCGAAAAACTTAATAAGGCATTTTACACACATCATAATCATGACACCAAAGAAATGGAAAGAAGCTGCAGGCGATTATAATTCTCCTTTTTTCAGAAACTATATCTGGGTGAGTTTTGGCTACAAATATAAAACACTGTTAGGAATCTCTCCATTATTAGCAGGGATTGTGAGTAAAAAAAATACAATCCAGTATATTGTAGATATGACCTCATGGAAGCGTTGCCATAATGAACTAAAAGAGAAAGCAGAGAAAAACAACAATTTTATTCTAGAACTAGTAGAAAAAGCAAACAAATTAGGAAAGGAATTTAATGAGTGGTCTGAAAAGAATATCAAAAATGCAGATCTATCAACATATTCTGGAAAAAAGCTTCTCAGTTTGTTTTATGAGTTTATTGAGAAACAATCAACAGTATATGCGTACGGCACTACCTTACCTGTCCTTGACTTCCAAGGATTCTCCTTTGTTGAAGGAAATTTACAAAAAATCCTCAAAGAAAAATGCTCTAAAGAAAAATATGAAGAATATTACCGTGTCTTCACACACCCAGCACACAACTCTAGTGCACAAGATCAAGAAGAAGATCTTCTTCGTCTCATGGCTGAATTTTATAACACGCCAAATTGGAAAACAGACATTGTCACCTATTCTCTTGAGAAAATAAAAGAAAAATACCCTGCTTTTTTTTCCAAACTGGAAAAACATACAGAAAAATACTGCTGGGTGTATTATGTGTACGCTGGGCCCGCATACACAGAACAACAATTCTTAGATTTTATAAAAGAATATGTAAAAAAAGGAGTTGAACCAGAAAAGAAATTAGACTCAATTCAGTCTGAAAAAAAGAGTATACAAACATTAAAGAAACAATACAGTGCAGAATTAAAACCAGATGAATTCCAGAAATTTATTCTTGAGATGGCAGGAATTATTGTTTGGGCAAAACCGCGAAGAAAAGAATACCAAAGTAAATCTTATTATCATGCAGAAAAATTGTTACTTGAAATTGGAAAGCGATTATCTCTTTCTTTGGAAGAAGTTCACTCTGCACCTCCGGTAGTTTTAGAAAAAGGGCTCTTAGAGGGAATTATAGATAGAGATACAATCAAAAACATGTTCAATTTTCATATCTGTGTACCCGAAGATGAAAAAGTGATAATACTTACAGGAAAAGAAGCAGAAATATTTTATGCAAAACAAGTTGAAAAGGAGGAAGAAGAAGAAAAAATAGAAACAAACGAGATAAAAGGAACGTGTGCTTGTAGAGGAACTGCAACAGGCAGAGTAAAGATTATTAATATTCCTGAAGAAATGAAGAAAATGAACAATGGTGATATTCTTATTTCCACAGCAACAACACCAAACATTGTTCCAGTAATGAAAATGGCTGCAGCGATAGTAACCAATGAAGGGGGCTTAACATGCCATGCAGCAATTGTTTCTCGAGAATTACAAATTCCTTGTATTGTTGGAACAAAGAGAGCAACAAAAGTTTTCAAAGACGGCGATCTTGTTGAAGTGGATGCAACGAAAGGTATAATAAAGAGAATAAATGTATAAGAATATGGCAAAAAAATACATCCTACTAAACAACGACGTTGATACTTCATTTAGTACATTAGAAATGACCTGGTATGGGATGCGAGATAAAAGAATAAAAGACCACGTTGGCATGCTACTTCCTCACTCTTTTTTTGAGTTAGTCAAGGGAAAGAGTATTAATTATTATTCTCTTGCAGTCGAAAGCAAATTGTTTATAGAAAAATGTACAAAAGCAGTACTGATAAACCAAAAAATGCTGTTTGAAGACAAAACAAAGACAAGGCAGATCACAAAAGAGATGCAAGAATTCGCAAAAAATATATTCCCCAAAATAGAAACGCTTTCTAATGCCAAAATCATCGCAACATTGAAAGAAACCAAAAGGTTACAAGCAGAATGTGTTGTGTATGGAACAGCAGTTGGATTTGCTGATGTATTTGGAGGCGTTACAAATAAGCTGATTGCTGTTGTAGAAAAAAGAAAGAAGCTGAAGCATTCAATACAGGTGTATACCAGCGTTCTTGGAATGCCGGAAGAAAGAAGCTTCACAGAAGCTGCGATAGAAGAGATTCGAACAGCAAGAAAAACAACAAAACAGCTCGCAGAGGAATATTTTTGGCTGCATCAAGGATATATTGGAAGAGGAATAATAGAAGAAGAAATAGAAAAGATAAGAAAGACAAATGCAGCAAAGAAAGAAGAGTATAACAAAAAGGAATTATATGAAGAACTGTGTTTAGATGAAGAAGAAAAGAAACTATTTCAAATATCGCAGGACGTTATTTTAATAAAAGCGCTTCGGGCAGATATGCGGCAATGCTTATGTGTTATTGTGAATAAAATCATTGATTACTATGCAAAGAGATGGAATATTGAAGCGAAATATCTTGAAACACTATCAGTAGAAGAACTCTGCGAATGCATCGCAGGAAAAGAGATACCTAATAGTTTAGAAAACAGATGGAATCATGGTATTTACATACAAGAGAATAAGGAGTACAAAGTAATAACAGGAGATGAAGCAGAGAAATTTTTGAAGAACAATGTCCTTGAAGAGAAAACAGAAAATAACAATGTCATAAAAGGACAAGTTGCGCAGCCAGGGAATGTGAAAGGAAGAGTAAAACTAGTTTTCGGTCCGCAGCATAATAACAAAGTAAAAGAAGGAGATATCCTTGTTGCACCAGCAACAAGCCCGCAGTTTCTTCCTGCAATGGAACGTGCTGCTGCATTTATAACAGATGTTGGTGGCATTACCTCACACGCAGCTATTGTTGCACGAGAACTAAAAAAACCATGCATTGTCGGAACAAAATCAGCGACAAGAATGTTTAAAGATGGCGATCTTGTTGAAGTGGATGCAACGAAAGGTATAATAAAAAGAATAAAATGAAAAAACAAGAATGGACAGAGATTTCCAGAAGAGGGAAACCACACCACATTTTACTCCTTGACTCCATTGTCACATTGTTTCAGGAAAAAAGCTTTGGTAGAGCGCACAAAACTTCATGGAATCCCCAATACTACCGTCAATTTAACAGTAATAGATGGTTTTCTCAAAAAGATTACAAAAAATATCTAAAAATTCTTCAAGATGGTGAAATAAACCACAAAGACTATCTCCTTGAAAATGCAAAAGAATATGAAAATAGGATTATAGCTTTTAAAGAATTTGTAAATAAAAACAAGAATATAGATTTTAGCAACAAAGACACTTCTTTCATAATCAGTATTTTTACTGAATGGTTTGAACACACAAAAAATGTTTTGTGTTTTGCTTATGATTCTATATTTATTAATAGATTTCTTCCAGATAAAGTAATCCTCCAAATAGCAAAAAAAGAAAAAGATGTTGTAAAACAAAATTATCTCCTTACTGTCCTTTTGAGAGCAGATAAACCAACAGAATTGTGGCAAGAAAAGAGAGCATTAGTTCAATTAGTAAAAGAAAATAAGACCAATACAAAAAAATTGATTGAAAGAATAAAAAAACATCAGCAACAATTTGCTCATTTAGGATATTATTTCTTTCGAGGCAAGGCATACAGTTACGAAGACGTAGAAAAACGCTTTCAAGAGCACATTTCTCTCTCAAAAATAGATCTTGATAGGTTATGGGACGAGATCAGAGAACAAGAAGACAATGGAGAAGAAACAAAAAGAGTGATGAGCCATCTTTGCCTTGACGATGAAACAATACATAACATACAAATACTCAAAAAGTATGCAGCAATTTCTAATTATGTTGATGAAACCTATTCTTATTCTGTTCATCATCTCATAAAACTATGGTTAGAAATTGCAAAAAGACTTCATCTCTCATGGAATGAATTATTCTCTCTACGCGCGAAGGAAATTATTCAAGCATTACAAAATGAGAGCACGTATCCTAATTTAAAACAGATTGCTGCAGAAAGATACAAAGACCATGCTTTTATCTTAGAGGAGAAGGATGTGCACATCTTAGTGGGAAAAGCATTGAAAAAATACAGAAATACCCAAGAAGAAGAACAAGAAATCCTAGCAAACATAAGAAAAATAAAGGGTCAAGTTGCATCATCAGGAGTTGCTTCTGGAAAGATACATATTCTCTTCACAGATGAAGATGTCACAAGTTTTAAGCGTGGAGAAATTTTGGTTTCAGTTGCAACGAATCCAATATTTATGCCTGCAATGGAAAAAGCAATTGCAATTATTACAGATGAAGGAGGCTTATTATCACACGCAGCAGTAGTAAGTAGAGAATTACATGTCCCCTGTATTGTTGGCACAAAAGTTGCAACACGAATCCTTAAAGACAACGATCTCGTTGAAGTGGATGCAACGAAAGGCATAATCACAATATTAAAAAAGAACAACACTTCTCAATAATTAATGCCAACATGCACGATCTGTGACAATGATGTCTTTGACAAAAAGAAAAATCTGATTAAAGAATACAAATATTGGACTCTTCTTGTAAGAAACAGAAATTGGACGCTAGGAAACTGTGTCGTTATTCTCAAGCGACATGCGGAAGCATTAAGCCAAGTAACAGAAGACGAAATGAAAGAATTTGCCATAGTCACAAAAGAAACAGAGCACACGATAAAAAAAGCATTTCATTATGACAAAATCAACTGGATGCTGTTAATGATGAGCGACAATCATGTCCATTTTCATGTTGCACCAAGATACGCAACACCAAAAACATTTGCAGGAATGGAATGGACAGACACCGCATGGCCTGCAATGACAAAGTTATTTACAGAACAAAAACAACCAGTTGCGCAAGAAATTCTAAATAAGATAAAGGAAGAAATCAAAAAAAATATCTAACGCGTCAGAATAGTCCCAACAAGGTGCACAACATCTTCTCGAAACAAAAGATCAATATGCGAAACACCATGAATCCCAAATTCTTCTAATGCATGATTTCTTGCTTGAGGAATAGGAAGGTATGCATCTTTTGGTGCAACAATAGCATCTCGCCTACTGGAGAAACTCCAAATCTTCTCACCATCAGGCAAGTCAGGATATAAGCGAACTAAACCATCAGAACCAAAAAGATAGGAACTTCCTTTTTCCATTTCTCGTGCGCTTTCTCCATAGCCATAAATTGCTTGATCTGTTCCCTGATGCGGCCCAGAAAGAAGGATAAGAGAATGAATGCGCTGTTGCTGTTTTAGAGATAATCGGCGGTAATAAACATCTAATGCAACAAGACCTCCAAGACTATGAGCAAGGAGCGTAACTCTTGCATCGGTATGTTCAAGAATTTTCTTTACAAGAGACCAAGTGTAACGACCTGCAGCTTCAATAGGGCGAAATGTTCTATATTCTGCAGCATAGAAAGGAAGCTCATAATTTCGTTCAAGAATAGGTCCATAGACTTCACCAAAATGACTTCCAACACCAAAGTAGCCATGGAGAGCAAGAATAACATGATCTGCTTTTTGAGCACGAACATCAAGAATAAAGTCACCAATACTTTCATCATTGTGAAATTGTCCTGTTAAAGCACGAATCCCCCAGCCGCGAGCAGCGTGAACTAAGGGAGCAAGTTCATGAACAAACGCAGGATTATCATGGATAGCAGAAGCAACTACAGAAGGAGTAAAATGCCGAACAACACCACGAAGATCACGAGTGTTTCGTTTTAATTTTCGAAAAATAAATGCAGAATCATGAAGTTGATCTTCTAACATAAGAAAGAGGGAACAAAAAAGACTATAAAAAAGTGATGCTTTCGTATTACGTCTGCAACCACCCAACCTCATCTGCATCAAATTCAAATTCTGCGATCATTTGTTCTCGCATCGTTTGATTATTCTTAAAAATGTGTTTCACATATGGAACCACATGCTGGACAGCGTAAGAAGAAGAAACATGGTTTTTTGCAGCAATTTTTTCAGCAATACATAATCGCTTTGCATACTTCTGTTTCGCGATCCACATCTTCAAAATGCGCTGCGTTTGTTGATACGCAACTGGATTTTTGTTTCGCTCTGTTTTAGAAACTGCAACACCTGCACTCAGAAGCGCATTGACATACACCAAAAATCCCCAATGCTGCCAGCGTCGAATTCTGCCAGTAAAGACATCTGCGCGTGAGACACATTCATACGCAGCAACAAGCGACTGCGGATCAAGATATTCTTTTGGCAAATTTTCATCAATCCACAATGCAATCTTATCAAGATCTTCATGAACATTGTCAAATGCACGTAATGCAACAGCAGCATCCTTCACTTTAAAGACCTTAACGAGCGCATCTTCTATTGCTTCTTGCTTATTGCGAAATCCAAGTTGGTTAATGTGCTCCATAGTAATTTTTTGTGTTCCAAGCGACTGAAGATCATTGATTGCTGCACGCAAATCCCCATCACATTGCCGAGCAAGCGTTTTCAGCGCAGCGTCATCAAAAGTAATCTTCTCAGCAACACATATTTTTTTAAGAATATCAGTAACAAGAAGATAATTAAGAGGCGGAAATGCAACAGCATGGACTTTTTTCAATAATGACTTCACTTTTTTGTCTGTTGCATCTTGGCATGTCAAAAAGATAGGAAACGCAGTGCCATCAATGACTTCTTCGATCGCGCTTATCCCTCCGCGATCTTGATTGCCCGATAAGCCATCTACTTCATCAACAAGAATAATTTTGCCAGCAGAGAAAAGTGACATTTGTTTGCTTGCAGTGCCGATAATAGAAAGGACTAATTCTTTGTTTCGAAAATCAGACGCATTAATTTCTATAAGTTCGTAATTTGTTTCTTTTGCAAGCGCATGGACTGCAACAGTTTTGCCACAGCCAGTAGGTCCATGCAATAACATTGCTTTTCGTTTTTGTTTTTTGAAATTCTGAAAGAAAGAGAGCATTTGCTGGAGTTGTTCTTGATGTAAGCTATAAGAAGAGAACGTTTTTGGTTCGTATTTCAAAGTCCAGGGAAGGAGTGCTGCTTTGTCCATAAGAGAAAGAGAGTTTTAGAGGGTTTATTAAGATTACCATTAGAACAATTCGATGATTGTACTATTCTTCTATCATTGAACTACGAAGTATATAAGAGAAGACAATCTACAGTACATCAATCAAATAATTATGGAGGAAGAAATTATGGGAACAGAAAGAATATTATGGAAAGGAGCATTCGCAATGCTTATAGTTTTGTTAATTGCAGCAAGTGCGTTTTTAGTAAGTGCAGTACAAAACAAAAAGAGTCAGGAAGAAGCAATACAAATTGCAACAACTGTCGCAGAAGGAACAGTCACAAGTACAGGACATGGAATAAGCAATGGAAATGATGTCTACTATGTCGAAACAAGTGATGGAACAATAGAAACAGAAATAGAAATAGATGCAACAACTGGAGAAATCCTGAATATTGAGCAAGAAAGCGAAGATGACGAGAATGAAGTCAAAGTCAGCAGTGATAATGCGGAAATTACAGAAGAAGAGGCAAAAGAAATCGCGGTTGCTGAAACAGGCGGAAAAGTCACAGAAGTGGACACGGATAGAAAGAATGGACGCGATGCATGGGAAATAGAAATCAAGAAAGATGGTAACTATGCTGACGTTTTAATTGACATGGAAACAGGAGAAGTACTTGCGGTGGAATGGGAAGACAGTGATGACGAATAATTTGTTTTTTCTTTTTTTATTATTTTCTTCTTTTTCATTGTTACAACACTTCTACCTTTGTACTAGACTTTTTATAAAGAAGAAGATATATCTAAAGAAAAAAGAGAGAAAATCTATCGGGAGGCACAACAAATGAAACAAAGAAAAATATTTTTACTTAGTCTTTTTTTGATACTTCTTACACTCCCCCTCGTTTTCGCGCAAGAAAGTGAAGAAGCTGGAGATTTGGAGATCTTTGATATTGAAGTGGAAAAGCTTCTGAATTTAGGGAGTGGACTGCTTGCAACAGCGTTATGTATTGTCACGCTATTCGCATATCAAACAACAAAGCGAAATAGATTGCTCTGGGTGAGCATCGCATTTGCTCTATTTGCAATAAAAGGATACATAACAGCAATAGAGCTATTTGGGATTGAATTGGTATGGATTGATCCATTTGCAAGTATGCTCAATTTCGGAATCTTGCTCGCGTTTTTCGCAGGAATATTGAAGAAGTAAGGTCTTACTATGTCCTCAGACGTTCTTGATAAAAATGAGAAAAAGATCTTAGAGCTAGAAGTACGAAAGAAAATTTATGATATTGTTAAAAAAAGCGCAGGCTGTCATTTTAGAGAGATTGAGAGAAGAAGCGGCCTTGCAACAGGTTCTGTGCAATATCATCTTGCGTATCTTGCAAAACATAATCTTATCAAAGAAGAAAAAGAGAATAATAACGTGCGCTATTTTCCAAGAGATATCAATGCAAAAAACAAAAAACTACTCAGTATCTTGCGACAGAAGAGTATGAGGCATATAATTCTCTTTATTCTAACGAATAATAATTGTAATCAGGAACAAATTGTAAAAGAAGTGCAGCTCTCTCCTTCTACGGTTTCATGGCACATAAAAAAATTAGAGGAAGAGGGAATCATTTTCTCAAAAAAAGAAGGGAGAAGAACATTTTACGAAACAGCAATTGAGAAAGAAGAGATTATGACACTCTTAATAACATATCAAGAAAGCTTTTTTGATACGCTAATTGATAATGCAATTGAAATGTGGGAGACAGAATAGTTCATCTCTTTTTCTTGTGCTTCCCAACATGTTTATACATAAACTTCAATGCTTTCTTGTGATCACCCATAGGAATGGTTTCTAAGAGTAATGTCTCAAGCTGCCGTTCTTCCCATTCGCGAAGAATAATGCGGAATCGATGAAGAAAATACCCATGACTTGCTTTGCCAGTGATAATATACCCATTGCCAAAAATATGGCGAAATATACTAAGCGCCCTGCGCAGGTGATAATTGCTTGTAATCACCACAACATCAGTGCCTAATTTTTTCTTCAAAACAACGTCTTTCGCAAAAACAGCATTCCCGATAGTGTCTTTGGATTTCTCTTCAAGAAGAAGAGAACTTTTCTTAACGCCTTTTTCCAAAAGCAGTGTTGCCATGAGAAGCGCTTCACTGAGTTTTTGGAATTTTGGATTCGTAGAACCACCACAAAGAATAATCTTTCGAATAATCTTTTTCTGAAAAAGTTCGTGTGCTTTGAGCACTCTCCTTTGGACATCGCGAGGGAGTGTTCCTTCATCTGTTATTCCTCCACCGAGAACGATGCCGATAGTCATAAGGATATTTTGGAATATAGTAATTAATAAAAGTATCGGAACATTGATGAAAACTATTTTTTAGGCAGAGAATCCCACAAAAAGTGAAAATAATTTCGATACGTTGCTGCAAGAACTTTATGAGTCATAACAAAAGCAACTGGTTTCTCAAGCCATAGAACGTGAGCAACATGATCTCCATAAACATAAGTAACTGCCGGACTACTGAGAATCTTCGGGAGAATCTTGTAATAATAATATTTCGACTGAGTAATCTGTTTTTTTCTTGCTTCATGAACGAGCAATAATCTCCAGACACATTTCAGTTTCTCTCTTTTTTTATTATAATGGGGCCAAAAATAAGGAAGCCTGGTTGCAACATCACCTGTTGCACCGAGGAACAAAACTTCTTTATAATTTAAACAATCATGAAGAATAGTTTTAATTCCTTCTGTTCCTCGATAAATCTCAGCTTCAAAAGCAGGAGTAAGAGAACGGAATGTTTCTGATAGTATTGGAAGTTCTGCCTTAAGGAGCTTTTGTTTCTCTTCAAGAATATGTTTCTTTTTTTCAAAAAAACGAAGTAGATTTTTTGGATCTTTCACCTGATAGATATATTTTTTGTTTTCAATAACTGAGGTAATTACACCTTTTTCAGCCAACCGACGAAGTGCATCAGAAACATTTTTTCGATACAAACCAGTTTCTTCTGCAATTTTTCCAACAGATCCAACACCAAGAGAGAGTAAGGTGAGATAAACCTTTGTTTCTGTCTCAGTAAAACCAACATCACGAAACAATGCTTTATTCATCAAGGAAAGAAAACATCCACTCTTTTTAAATGTTAGGGGAGTATACTACTACCCCAAATTAATAAGTAAACAACAGCGTTTCCTCACATTGGTGATCCCATGACAATAAGAGATACAATGAGAGAATACGAAAGAATGGTAGAAACACATCCAAGTCTTGACCATGAGTTTCTCAGAAGATTCGGAGAAATGGAGAAAGATCAATTCAAGCAATTTATGAAAGAACAATATTTACTTTCAGTCACATTGCCTCAAGCATTAGGAGCATTGTATGGTATTGCTGAAGATGCAGAATATGAGGAAACAAAAATACCACGATGGAAAATTGCGCATCCACTTATTGAATTTCTTGATCAAGAGAATTGGGGAAATGAAGAGCAAGGAAGTCATAGCAGATATTTCTTGAGTGTGACGAATTCATTAGGAATAAAACTACAAGAGCTTGTTGATCATGAACCATTTCCAGAAACAATTACATTTACAGAAACAAGAACAGGAATTGTAAGAAGCGGCCCATTTGTCAAAGCAGCAGGAGCGCTTGCATTGGGAAATGAATATGCAAATTCATTTATTTTCCAAAAATATTTGAGAGGAGTGGAGAGAATAAAAGAGAGAACAGGAACTGCAATAGACACTGGATATTTTGAAGCGCATATCAGAGATGAAGTGCCGGATTATGAAAGATTTTTGTCTATGGTGGCGCCATACCTGAACAAGCCAGATACTAGAAGAATAATCGAAGAAGGAACCAAAACACTCATGGAAGCACGGGCACGATGGTATGATGGATTAGTGAAGAGATTGTTTTAGCATTCCTTACGCCATCATCTTTAAATATCCCTACTTATTGCAGAAGGGTATGACGAACAAAGAGAAACAGGAGCAAAAACAGGCACAATCTTCCCTGCCAGTTCCTACTCCACAACCTACTCCTAAACAATACGACGTGTTGGTCGAAGAAAAGAAATGGCAAGCGTATTGGGAGAAAAACAAAACATACACATTCGATCCAAAGAGCAAAGCAAAAATCTATAGCATTGACACTCCTCCTCCAACTGTTTCTGGAAAAATGCATTTAGGGCACGCATTCTCTTACGCACAACAAGACTTTGTCGCGCGATACCATAGAATGAAAGGAGAAAATGTTTTCTATCCATTTGGAACAGATGATAACGGGTTAGCGACAGAACGAATGATCGAAAAGATCAAAAATGTCAAAGGAAAAAAGATGCAGAGAAATGATTTCATAAAACTCTGCAACGAAACATTAAAAGAAATTCGTCCCGCATTTGTACAAGGATGGAAAGATGTTGCGATTAGCGCTGATTTCTCTTTATTTTATTCCACGATTAATGATCATTGCAGAAAAATTTCACAGGAATCATTTATCCAGCTTTACAAAGAAGGAAGAGAATATCAAAAGAAAGCACCAACAATGTGGTGCACTTCTTGCCAAACAGCAATCGCGCAAGTAGAGTTAGAAGATGTTGAACAAGACAGTTTTTTCAATGACATTATTTTCAAGATTCAAGACAACAAAAAAGAATTTGACTTATTAATCGCAACAACACGACCAGAACTGTTGCCAAGCTGTGTCGCGATTTTTGTCCATCCTGAAGATAAACGATACACCAACATTGTGGGGAAGAAAGCAAAAGTTCCGATCTTCAATCAAATAGTCACCATTCTCGCAGACAAAAGAGTTAACCCTGAAAAAGGAACAGGCGCAGTCATGTGTTGTACGTTTGGTGATCAGACAGATATTGAATGGTATAAAGCGCACAATCTCCAATTAATACAGTCCATCAGTGAAGCAGGATTTATGACAGAAAAAGCTGGAGAATTCGCAGGACTAAAAGTGTTAGAAGCACGAACAAAAATTATTGAAAAGCTTAAACTTCACAATTTTCTGGTCAAACAAACAAAAATCAAACATGCAGTCAACGTGCACGAGCGCTGTCAGACAAATGTTGAAATTCTGAACACAAAACAATGGTTTATCAAATATCTTGATCTCAAAGAAACATTCCTTGCAGCAGGAAAAGAAATGAAGTGGTATCCAGAACACATGCGTGTCCGCTACGAAAATTGGATTAAAGGTCTGCAATGGGATTGGTGTATCAGTAGACAACGCTATTACGGAGTTCCATTCCCTGTCTGGTATTGTAAAAAATGTGGAGAAGTTATTCTTGCAGAAGAAAAACAATTGCCAGTAGATCCACTTGTTGATAAACCAAAGAAAGCATGCAAATGTGGTTCAAAAGAATTCACGCCAGAGCAGGATGTCTTAGACACCTGGGCAACATCATCATTAACCCCGCAGCTTGCGATCCAGCTTTTCAAAAAACGAAAAGACTACAAGGAATTGTACCCGAGATTGTTCCCTATGTCTTTACGTCCGCAAGCGCACGACATTATCACGTTTTGGCTTTTTAACACAGTCGTCAAGAGTAGATTGAGTGAAAACAAGAATCCGTGGAAAGAAATTATGATTGCAGGCCACGCGTTAGATCCGCATGGTAAAAAAATGAGTAAATCAAAAGGTAATGTTGTTGAGCCACAGGAAGTTATCACAAAATATGGCGCAGATGCGCTCCGTTTCTGGGCAGCAGGATCAAAGTTAGGTGATGACCTTCCATTTATGGAGAAAGATTTGGTCACAGGAAAGAAAATGATTACTAAATTGTGGAATGCCTCCATTTTCTCGCTGATGCATTTACAAGATTTCAAGCCAGGAAAAATGGAGAAGAAAAAACTGTTGCCGATGGATCGTTGGATGCTTGCAAAACTCAATCGAATGATTATCGAAGCAACAGATGCGTTTGAAGAATATGAATATTCCAAAACACGGGCAAAAACAGAGCAGTTCTTCTGGAAAGAATTCTGTGATTATTATCTGGAAATCATCAAAGACAGAATCTATAACCCCGATAAACGTGGAAAAGCAGCACGGCAAGCAGCGCAATATGGTGTGTATACAGGAATTAATACTGTTTTGAAACTCATGGCGCCAATTATGCCGCACATTACAGAAGCAGTGTATCAGGAATACTTTGCGAAGAAAGAAAAGTGTAAGAGTATCCACAACAGCAGCTGGCCAATCGCGGATATGAAAGCAATCAATGAAGAAGATGAAAAAATTGGAGACATGGTTGTTTCGATTATCAGTGCAGTGCGTAAAGTAAAATCAGAGAAGAATGTCTCGTTGAAAGAACCAATTAAACAGTTAGTAATCGAATGTCCGAAAGAACAGCAAAAATTGCTTGAAGCAACGTTTGATGACTTAGCAGCAACGACCATTTCGCAGAAAATCGTGTTTGGCAAAGGAGAGAGAGAAGTAAGTGCTGAAGTGAAGATTAAGGTAGAATTCTGAGTATATTTTATAAATAATTTTACTGTTCTTTAAGAAATGGTCAATGCGCAGTATTTACGATCTGCAAGAGCAGGGGTTCCAGTTGGAACATATTATGCAGGAGAAACTGAAGAGCAAAGAAGTGCGATGGAATTGCAGAGAAGAGTAGGAGTAGAACTCGCAAGACAGAATCCTGAAATTGCAAATTTGTACAGAAGCCTCCATGATTATACAAGGGTAGAAGAGATTGCAGAGATGTACATTTCATCTATACACTCAAAAGAAGTAGCTCGTCATGCAGTAAGTTACGCGCTTTCGCTTCTTATTCCACAAAGAGAATTAGCAGAACTCAGAAATGCAAGACAGAGAAGAAAGTTAGAGATTGAAGTTGGTGGTTTTGAGAGTGAAGAATGTAAACTGCGTGCTCGAAAAGGATGGGAAAAAAGACAGGAAATGTATGGAACTCCACTTGAAGCGTTGATTAAAGGTAGAGGACAAGTGCCGTGGAGTTCTGAAGAAAGAGCAACATTATATGAATTAACAGAAAGTAAAAAGTATAGAAAACCTTCTAACACGCCAGATTATGAACGCATTGCTGCAGAAATAAACAACAGATTTCATGAAGGAGATGTGCGTACTGGAAAAAGTATATCTAATTATTATCGAGATTTGAGAAGAAAGGCAAAAAAGCATATACCAAAAACACAATAACCTCGATGCAGTGCAAACACGCGCACCAGCAACGCAAAATAGTATCTTCAGATATTTTTGAAATTCTCAAATAATTTTATAAAGTAAACAAAGAATCTTAAAGCATGACCCAATATCTCGAACAACGAGTCGTAGAAGAAGTAATAGAAGTAGCAAGAAGGGCAAGGAGAATAGGAAAATTTACTAGAACAACAGAACAAATTACAGAGAATGACTATCTCTCAAGAAAGATGGGAAACATTCCATTAGTTGGTGCCTTAGTGTATACTCGTAATAATGTCCTCAAAATCGAATGTGGTATTATCGGATATGAAGGAGAAACACCACAATTAGCTGGTGTCTATATACAAAATATTGATCCCGAAGCAAGGCTGGATGATGAACCAATAAGAAGAAGGATGTATGAAGGAGTTGGTACAATAATCTATGAAATTCCTAAAATTGCGTTAGATATGGCAATAGAAGAAGTAAGACAATTCCATGATGGTGTTGAAAGAGGATTTTTATATAAAAGAGGAAGAGCTGATATTAGTCATCCTGTTTTCGAAAAAGTCCTTTTGGCTCCAAGAACAATGGAAGAAATAGCACATGCAATAATGGATGTTGATCACGCGGGAGAAGAGTGGATAAGAAGCCGCGGAGGATTAGAGTCAGAAATGAATGGGTCTTATAGGCAAGCAATAGAAATCCGTGATAGAAGTTAAGAGCCAAAATTATTCTTGAGAAACAAACTCTAACGCAGCAAGCAAATACGGCGTCATTTTTTCTTTCTCAGACAATACACAAATCTGGGATAAAGAAAGGAATTTACCCTCTTGAAATTTCTCATGGTGAAGGAATGGAGGAATATCTGATTTCAAAAGATACAACATGCTCCATTCATTCTCAAAACCATCGTTGACTCTAATCTTGTGCAACTGTTTGAAAGAAGCATGAATTTTCAGCTCTTTTAAGAAGCGTGCCACTGTTTTCTCATAGGTTTCACCAGAACGAACGTGTGCTCCAGAAATCTTCTTAAGCGTTCGCAACTTCAGCAACCTCAAATGTTGTCAAAAGTGGATGCTTTGTTTCTTTCAAAGGAAATTCTTGTAAGTAGAGTTCAGTTGCTTCTTTGAGATTTGCAAGTGCTTCGTCAATTGTATTTCCTTGACTCACAGTACCTACTTCAAAACATTTAGCAACAAACATATCTTCTTCTTTCTGAATTATTGGTGTAAATCTCTTCATATTCTATTTTTTAATTCAAGAGGATTTAAATGTTATCACTAAATAAAATAAAGCTTACTTTTTATTTCTGAAGAGAAGAACATGGCTATGAAAAGTACCATCATCTACGGGTTGATCTTTCACGCAATAAATAAGCTCATTTTCAAGAAAAAATATTTTTGAAAGTTCTTTTCCAACATCCCATGCAAGTGAAGTCATAGGATGACCTTTTCCAAACGTGTTTGCTACTTCTACAACAATACGGGCATTGGGTTTCATAACTTTTTGTATCTGTTTGTATATTTTGTATATATCTTGAAGATACTGCTGGTACGTTCCTTGTGTGGAGAAGTTTGTAAATGGATTTTCTTTGTCAAATGATCGCATATATGGAGGAGAAGTCAAACAGAAATCAAATTTAGGTAGAGAATAGGAAGACAATTTCGAAGAATTTCCATGAATAATAACAGAAGGAGAATGTACCTTTCTTTGAATAAAAGCACATCTTTGCTTGTCATACTCAATACCATATCCAACTCTGTGTAAAGATTGTGCAATAAGAAGTGTTGTTCCATAGCCTGCAAAAGGATCGAGAATTCTATCTCCTTTTTTGGTAAAAGAGAGAATCATTTTTTTTGCAAAAGAATCTGAAAAGCGAATATGAGAAGAATGTCTATTAATTTTTGAAAGCTTACCAGATAAGACAAACCAACTTTTTTCCATGAAAAGCTTTTAAGTGATTTGATATATATGCTTTCTGTTATTAAGGGCTAATATGAAACCCTAATCAAAAATAGAAGGAATTAAATAGATCACCTCGTCAGTAAATTGTATTTTGCAAACAAGTTATTGACGGAGGATGATCTGTATGGAAATAATAACTTCAAAATATAA